>Ga0316204_10003007_pt1 | contig 35575 bp, 37 predicted proteins | sample 6monrhotite_MG_2_FD_205661 | JGI IMG/M metagenome (GOLD analysis project Ga0316204, IMG submission 205661) | Microbial mat bacterial communities from mineral coupon in-situ incubated in ocean water Damariscotta River, Maine, United States -... | ecosystem: Environmental > Aquatic > Marine >... | reverse complement strand
TCTTCAGAGCCCGAAGGGCCTGATCGACATTGTTGTCGCGAACACTAACCTGCATGTGGTTGTCACCACCTTTCTAGGATAAAGTTGCAATGATTTGCAGGAAACCGGCCTATAGCAAGCTCATCTGGGTTTGTCGAGTCTTTCATCCCTGCACAAAAAGGAGCCCGCAATGACCGATCCACAGCCAGAGCCAAAGACCCAATTGTTAAATGCTGCCCTTGATCATGTGCCCTTTGATGGTTGGTCAGAAGCGTCATTTGCCGCTGCCGTGAAAGACAGCGGTGTTGATCCGACCGTGGCGCGGGCGATCTGTCCGCGCGGTGCAGTTGATCTGGCGGTGGCCTATCATCATCGCGATGATGCGGTGATGTTGGAGCGTTTGCAAAACGAAGATCTGGATGCCCTGCGGTTTCGCGACCGGATCGCGCGTGCAGTGCAGTTGCGGCTGGAGGTGGCCACCGACAAAGAGGTCGCGCGCCGTGGCACCACGCTGTTTTCGCTGCCGCATCATGCACCCGAAGGGGCCAAACTGGTCTGGGGGACATGTGATGCGATCTGGACCGCGCTGGGCGACACGTCCGAAGATGTGAATTGGTACACCAAGCGGGCCACGCTGTCGGGGGTCTATTCCTCGACATTGCTGTTCTGGCTGGGCGACACCAGTGAGGGGCATCAGGCCACTTGGGATTTCCTTGACCGGCGCATCGACAACGTCATGCAGATCGAAAAGGTCAAAGCGCAGGTGCGGAAAAGTCCGACACTCAGCAAATTGTTGGCCGGTCCAAACTGGGTTCTGGGCCAGATCAAAGCGCCCACACGGTTTCCCAAGGGCGATTTGCCCGGATCATGGACCGCGCCGCGCGATTAGGCCCCGACCCATGGCGCGTGGCCCGCTTTACTTCGGGCCGCGACCTGTTAGGCAGTGCGCCAGTGAACAGCCGGCCCTAGATCCCTATGACTGACCCCAGCGCGCATCTGATAGATATGCAGGCCATCGGCTTTACCCCCGAAGGCAAGCCGGTGTTGGCGGATATTGATCTGCGCAGCAACGCCCGCCGCATTGGCGTGGTTGGGCGCAACGGGTCTGGCAAGACCACTTTGGCGCGGATCATGGCCGGATTGATCGAGCCAGACGCAGGGCAGGTGCGTGTTGCAGGCATTGAGGTGGCCAAGGACCGCAAGGCGGCGCTGGGTGTGATTGGGATATTGTTCCAGAACCCCGACCACCAGATTATTTTTCCCACGGTCGAAGAAGAGCTTGCCTTTGGTCTGCTTCAGCAGGGACATCCCAAAGAAGAGGCTGGCCGGATCGTGGCGGATACCCTTTCCAGTTTCGGCAAAAGCCATTGGGCCAAGGCCGCAATCCATCAGTTGTCGCAGGGCCAAAGGCAGCTTGTGTGCCTGATGTCCGTGCTGGCCATGCGCCCCAAGGTGATTATTCTCGATGAGCCGTTTGCCGGTCTAGACATCCCGACAACCTTTCAATTGCAGCGGACCTTGGATGCCATTGATCTGACGCTGGTCCACATCACCCACGATCCCGCCGTGCTGGCCGGATACGACGAGGTGCTTTGGATTGATCAAGGCAAAACCGAAATGATTGGTGGTGCCGCGCAGGTGTTGCCTGCCTTTCAGGACCGTATGACCCAGATCGGAGCGGGTGATGATCTCTCTGACCTCACCGGTTGAAACGCGGGCACATGGCTGGCCTGCAGGGGCCAAGCTGGCCGGGCTATGCGGCGCAACGATGGTGCTTTTTGCGATCAAGGGGCTGAACTGGCACCTTGGGTTTCTTGCGGCTACGTTGGTCATATATGCGATGCCGGGGCGGCAATTCTTTCAAGGCGGCATGCGGCGTTTGCGGGTGCTCTGGCCGTTTGCAGCGATTATCCTGCTTTGGCACTTCTTCACGAATGATTTGGCCAACGGCGCGGTGATCGTATTGCGGATGATCACTGCCGTTGGTTTGGCAAACCTGGTCACAATGACCACCAAACTCAGCGATATGATTGTGGTTGTGCGTTGGCTCTGCGCTCCTCTGCGCCGGTTTGGCGTGAAAACTCGCAGTGTCGAACTTGCCATTGCCTTGGTCGTCCGCTTCACGCCAGTACTGGCGCAAAAAGGCCAGACACTTGCACTGGCTTGGAAGGCCCGCGCCGCCCGGCGTTTGGGCTGGCGTGTGATCACGCCCTTCGCGGTTCTGGCCATAGACGATGCCGAACATGTCGCCGAAGCCCTGCGGGCGCGGGGCGGGCTATGACGCAATAGCGGTTGACCTTACCGGGCCAGCGCCCTACCGCTGCGCCCAACATGCACTAAAATGCAAATGACAGGATTGATATGGAACGTTCCCTCACGCTTATCGCCCTTTTCGCCGCGCTGATCGCGGCCCTGGGCCTGGTCCCGAAATTCGACCTCGCCTTTGGTGTGCCGATCACAGCGCAAAGCATGGGCGTCATGCTATGTGGTACGGTATTGGGGGCAAAGCGTGGCGGTTTGGCGGCGCTTTTGTTCGTTGGCCTGGTCGCGCTGGGTCTGCCGCTTTTGGCGGGGGCGCGTGGCGGTTTGGGTGTCTTCGCAAGCCCCACAGCCGGTTTTGTCATCGGCTTTCCGATTGCGGCCTTCGTGACAGGTCTGGCCATGCAACAGTTCCGCGCTTTGCCAATCGGCTGGGCCGCTGGCGTTGCGGCGATCCTTGGCGGTGTTGTGGTGCTTTATGCCTTTGGGATTGGTGGCCTGATGATCATGCTGAACAAAGGTCTGCTTGAAGCCTCGGGGCTGGTGCTGGCGTTTGTGCCGGGTGATCTGATCAAGGCCGTTCTGGCCGGGTTCATCACCGCAGGTCTGGCCAAGGCGCGCCCCGCAAGCCTGCTTTCACGTTCCTAAAAGCAGCGCCGTACCAAGGCCACCGGCCGCTGCAATCGCGGCAAGGCCGGTGCCGCCGCCGGATTGGATCAACTCGTGGTAAAGACGCACCGCATTGATCGCGCCTGACGCGCCAATGGGATGTCCCCGCGCCAAAGCCCCGCCGCCACGGTTGACCTGCGCTGGATCCAGACCTGCTCCTTGCACGCAGGCGATGGCCTGCACGGCGTAGGCCTCCATGATCTCGGCGGTGTTAATCTCTGCGGCGCTGAGGCCATGGCGGGCGAGAGATGTCTGGATTGCAGCCACAGGTGCAAGGCCGGGGCACTCTGGCGTTCCGCCGCGTGTGGCCCCGCCAATCACCCGTACCAAGGGCGACGTCAGCCGCGCCGCAACTTTCTGCGAAACCACCACACAGAACGCTGCGCCATCCGCGGCGACAGCCGCATTGGCCGCTGTGATGTCACCCGAGATCACCTTGGCCCGCATGCACAGGGCCGGGCTTAGGGCGCGGGCAAAACTGTCGGACTGCAGCCCGGCGATAGAGATCACTTCAGATGATCGCGCCGGTCGCGCCAACGCCTTGGCATGGCTGGCCACGGCCCAGTCGTCTTGGGCCTGCTTGCTGATGCCATGAGATCTGGCCAATGCCGCCGCTGCAACTGCCATGTCGGGGTCGCGGTCCGGCCAAGGGGTGAAGGGCGCCTGATCATAGGGTTCAGATGCGCGGCCATCGGCAAAAGTCTGGTGCCGTAAAGGGCGGCGCGAATAGCTTTCTGCTCCGCCTGCGACAACCACATCGGCATGGCCGCTTTGCACCATCATCGCGGCCAGCAGGATCGCGTCGAGACCACCTGCACATTGCCGGTCCGTGCTGAGCCCTGCGACTTGTTCCGGCAGGCCTGCCGCCAGCGCCGCAATGCGAGCGGGGTTGCCGCCGCCGCCCAAGGCGTTGCTCAAGATCACCTCGTCTACGTCTTGTGGGGTCAATCCAGCCTCGCGCAGGGCGGCATTGATCACCGGGGCGGCCAGTTCATGTAATGCCAATGCGGACAATGCGCCGCCGCGCGGGGCAACTGGGCTGCGGCAGGCGGAGGCGATAAAACCGGTCATGCCTGTTCCTCAACCCATTTCGACAGTTTCGGCAAATCAATTTTCCCCGAGGCAAGCAGCGGCAGTGCAGCGTGAAACAGGACCTGCTTGGGCGCAATCAACGGGCCAAACCGTTCGCGGCACAGCTGTTGCACCTCGGCGGCCAGATCTGCATTGGCCGGGCCTTCGAGCACTGCAATCAAACGGTGGCCACGTACAGGATCGGGACGCGGCAGGATGGCACATGCGGCAATTGGGGTCGCTGCGCAGATCTGCGCCTCGATCTCTTCGGGAAAGATGGTCTGATCCGCGATTTGCAGCATTCGTGTCTTGCGGCCCATCAGGTATAGATTGCCGGTGCGATCAAGACGGCCCATTTCCCCAATACTGATGAAGCCATCGCGGAGCTGTGTGTCATCGGCATAGCCCAAGGCGTAGCGCTCAAACAGATAGGGGCTGCGCACCCAAACCTCGCCAATCTGCGTGGTTTCTCGCCCAGTCTCATCGCGAATTTGGATCGTCACACCGGGATAGGCCTGGCCGACAGATGCAAGCGGTGTGTCCAGACCGGAAAGCGTAATAAAGCTGGTCTCGGCTGCGCCATAGAACACCCGTATCACGGCATTGGGGCAGAGGTTCTGGACGGTCTTTGCCGTGCTGTCATCCAATGCGCCGCCGCCACAAAGGATCAGCCGGATCTGAGGCAACGGCTCGTCTGACGTGCCAAGCACCAACAAGCGCAATTGGGTTGGCGTTGCGTAAAGGATGCTGATGCGCTCTGCGGTCAAGACGGAGGCTTGCCGGCGGATCGGCACGGGGTCGAGTGCAAATGCATCAAGGCCAAGATGCAAGCCCTCCAACACGCCATAAAGCGCGAGCGAATGGCTTAGCCTGCCCAAGACCGCGATACGGTCCTGCGCGGTGTAGCCAAAAAGCTGGCGGTTGGTGTCAAAACTGTCGATCCAACTAGATTGCCGGCGCAAGATGCCCTTCGGCTGGCCGGAAGAGCCACCCGAAAGCGTTATGAATTGATCAGGCTCAGAGCCAAGCCCGGCCGGGTCGATACCCTCATAAAGACAAAACCCCCGACCGCTTTGCAATGCCGACCCAAGGGCGGGCAAGGCGTCAGCCGTGTTGGCGGCATGTACGGCGCAAAAACGCGATGTGACGGGCAAAACGGAGCGCGGCACAGGCTCGGCCCCGGCAAAGAGCTGCGCATCGGGATGCCAGCGAAAACCTTGCTGTTTATGTGTCATTGCGCCGCCTGTGCCTATCGCTGGGGTTCCTATCAAATTGCCGGGGGAAAGGCCAAGTGTGACAATCGGGGTGTGCATCGCCTGTTTGCGCATTATGTTGACCGCAACCCAAGACCCAAAGGATAGCTGATGCCCGAAACCATGCGCGCGATTGAGATCACCCAACCCGGCGGACCGGATGTTTTACAACCCACTGAGCGCCCGATGCCGCAGGCAGGCCCAGGTCAGGTGGTGCTGAAGGTGGCCTTTGCCGGCGTGAACCGTCCCGATGCCCTGCAACGGGCAGGGATGTATGCGCCGCCCCCAACGGCAAGCGATTTACCGGGGCTTGAGGCCTCCGGCGAGGTGGTTGCGCTGGGGGCTGGCGTGTCTGATCTGCGCATTGGAGATCAGGTCTGCGCGTTGCTTCCAGGTGGCGGCTATGCCGAATATGTCGCGACCCCGGCGGCGCATTGCCTGCCCGTGCCAAAGGGCATGGGGATGAAAGAGGCGGCTTGCTTGCCCGAGACGTTTTTCACGGTCTGGTCCAACGTGTTTATGCGCGGCGGGCTGAAGGCAGGTGAACGGTTTTTGGTGCATGGTGGATCATCCGGGATTGGCACGACTGCGATCCAGCTGGCGCATGTGAAGGGCGCGCGCGTGTTTGCGACCGCTGGAACGGATGCCAAATGCGCGGCCTGCGCCGAGCTGGGGGCGGAAGCCGCGATCAACTACCGCGATATGGATTTTGTGGACGTGATGCAGGCCGAAGGCGGCGCCGATCTGATCCTTGATATGGTCGGCGGCGGGTACATTCCGCGCAACCTCAAGGCCTTGGCCGAAGATGGGCGTCTGGTGCAGATTGCGTTCCTGCAAGGCCCGAAAGCAGAGGTGAATTTTGCCACCCTGATGACGCGGCGGTTGACGATGACGGGATCGACCTTGCGCCCGCAGAGCGATCTGGCCAAGGCGCGGATTGCACAGGAATTGCGCCGCGAAGTGTGGCCTTTGTTGGAAAGTGGTCAGGTCGCGCCGGTGATGGACAGTTCTTACACGCTGGATCAGGCATCGGACGCGCACGCCCGGATGGAAACCAGCGGCCATATTGGCAAGATCGTTCTCAGCGTCGGCGGTTGAGCAAAGATCGCGCTGCGCGCGGCATGATGTTTGGATTTGCGCTGGGCGCAAATCGTGCCTCCGGCGGGAATATTTAAGAGCCAAAAAGGGAGGAATGGCACATGTCCTTTCCTCCCTATGGATGAAAGCATCGCTTCCTTTCCGGCGCGGTCATCGGCGCTCCCGCCTGTACCGCATCGGGAATTGACCACATTAAGGTTAAGAGTTTCTTACGCCTTTTTGGCAAATAAATACTCCCCGCGGAGCGTCCCGCAAAATGCAGCGGGCGGCGCGTCAGTGTTCATTGCAGAGGTGCGAAAAGCGCGTCTTTCTTTTTGCAGTCACGCACCACGTCTTGGCCGCATGGCACAGGGTTCAGGCTGCGGGACAAGCAAATGCGCACCTCCTGGATTTGGGCGGCTTTGCAGGTCACGGTGACGCCATCGGGTTCCATTCCAGGATTGGCCTTGAGGAACGCCTCCTCGACCACTGAGGCGGGGAGTTTGACCGTGCGTGTCAATTTGCGAAACACCGGTGGGCGGTTGACCTTGGCGTAGGCACGGCGGGAGAGGGCGTAGTAGTCCGCCGCATTCAGCCCGGTGCAGACGCCGTGTTTCTTCCATTGGTGCCAGGCCAGGCCGCTGGTGCCCATGATGTCGGCCATATCTGCGGTCATGCCGCGTGAGGGTGGCTTTTTTGCGGTCCGGCAGAACGCAGGATAGCCGCGATGATATTGCGGCCAGAGGCCATGCAGGATCCAGCCGTGGCCGCTGTTTTGGACACATTGGGGGGATTTGCGAGCATGGCCTGTCCGGACACACCAATTGGGGGACCAGCTGAGTGCGAGCACGTAGTAATCGAATTCGCCTGCTTTGTTTGTCTCGCTGCTGGCGGGGAGAGCGGCCATTGTCAGCCAGATCAAAAGCGGCAAAAGCAGCTTGCGCATTGGGTCTTTCCTTATTTGCTATGGCTCAGTATAAGGCGTGCAAGTTCCCCGACAATGGAAACCGTTTCGGCCCGCCGAGACAGCCTTTTCAGGCGACGGGACAGTTGCGACTTTAGGAGAGATCACAATGGCAAAACCGATTATGGCCAAAGCCACCGCAGTTTGGCTGGTGGACAACACAACGATCAGCTTTAAACAGATTGCTGATTTTGTCGGTATGCACGAATTGGAAGTGCAAGGTATCGCCGATGGCGATGTGGCGCAGGGTGTCAAAGGGTTTGATCCCATTGCCAACAACCAGTTGACCCAAGAAGAGATTGATGAGGCGCAGGCCAGCCCGTTGCACAAGCTGTCGTTGAAATTCAACGCCGCCGCGCAGGGCGAGGAAAAGCGCCGCGGGCCGCGGTATACACCATTGTCCAAGCGGCAGGACCGTCCGGCGTCGATCCTGTGGTTGGTCAAGTTCCATCCGGAGCTGAGCGATGGTCAGATCAGCAAGCTGGTTGGCACCACCAAGCCGACCATTCAGGCGATTCGCGAGCGGACCCATTGGAACATTTCCAACATTCAGCCGATTGATCCGGTTGCCTTGGGTCTGTGTAAGCAATCCGAGCTGGACGCGGCTGTGCAAAAAGCGGCGGCGAAGAAAGCTGCGGATGGTGAAGTGATGAGCGATGATGAGCGCCGCAAGCTGGTGAGCACCGAGCAGAGCCTTGGTATGGACGCCGAGCCGAAGATCCCGACTGCGATTGAGGGGCTCGAGACCTTTACCTTGTCCGGCACCGATGCCGATGACGAGGATGAAGATGATGCAAGCAAGGGCGACTATTCTGATGCCGACAGCTTCTTCTCCCTGCCCGAAGGCGGTGCGGATGACGATGAGGATGACGCCAAGGCGTGATCACGGCCTGGCCGCAGCGGAACCAAATGGCCCGCTGTGTGTTTGAATAGAGGGGTGTGAGGCATTGGCCTTGCACCCTTTTTCGTTTGTGATGCAGTGACAGAGGCTGTTGGCGGGGAGTGACAGGATGATCAGCGCAATCGTGCTTTGGGGTTTGACGGGCTTCTTGGTCGTGGCCAGCCTGCTGCCGCTGAGCAAAATCCCTTTTGGCACCATTCGCGGGTTGGCCTTTCCGCGTGAGCAGTTTTTTGCCTTGGCGATTGTCCTGTTGCCCTTGATGATCTTTGGGCCGCCGGTGCCGTGGGCCAGAGTGGCTGTGGCCCTGTTGCTGGGTGTCGCGGTTATCCAGCTGATCTACATCGCGAAATTTACGCCCATTTGGAAAAAACAATCTATTGATGCATCGCCGGCAGAGCTTGCGAACAAGGGCGGCCAGATCAGCCTTTTGGCGGCCAATGTTAAACAATCCAACCGTGCTTATGATCGTCTGATCGCGTTGGTGCAGCAGAAAACGCCAGATATCTTGATGGCGATTGAAGTGGATGAGGAGTGGATCGCGGCCTTGCGCGGAGCGCTTGGCGGAATGTTTCCGCATTGGGTCGAGGTGCCGCTGGGCAACAGCTATGGCCTGTGCCTGATGTCGCGCCTGCCGCTGGCAGAGACCGAGGTGCGCGAGTTGGTCACGGAAGGGGTGCCGTCCATCCGCACAAAGGTGACTTTGCCAGACGGACAGCAGACCCGGCTTTACGTCGTACACCCGGAGCCGCCGATTATCTCGCATGACACCAAGGGCCGGGACAGTGAGATTGCGTTGATCGGCCTTGAGGCGGCTGAGGATTTGCTGCCCGCTATCGTTACGGGCGATCTGAACGATGTGGCGTGGTCCACCACAACGCGGCGGTTTCAGCGGCTTTCAGGCTTGTTGGACCCAAGGGTGGGGCGAGGGTTCTACAATACGTTCAGCGCGACGATGCCCTGGATGCGCTGGCCACTGGACCACCTGTTTCACGATGCGCGGTTTCGCCTGATTGAGATGGCACGGCTTGGCAAAATCGGATCGGATCACTTTCCGATGTGGTTTGTTCTGGCGTTGACGGGGGATGCCCTGCCGGACACCTTGCCAGAGCAAGCGGACGCGCAGGAGGAACGGGAGGTCAAAGAAATGATCGCCGAAGAGAAAAAGCGTGACCGCGAAGCGATCGGGAGCGATTGGGAAGACGGGTAAGCGCCGCCAGTTGCGCCGCGGCTTTTGAGGCGCAGTTTTTTCCGGCGCCAGAAAAAATGCAACGCCGTGCATTTTCTATATTGTGCGAATCCGAAATCGGCGTAAATGGCGGCGTACAGACGCCAACGCACGCGCCTCTGGCCGGTCAGCTTTCCCAATCTGGGCCTGACTGACCCGCGTTTATGCAGCGACGGTAACGTCTCTTGAAACGACTTATGGGGTTTCCCCCCACTTGCTCTTTGGAGATGACCATGAACGCTGCCCTCCCCGGCGCCCTGCGCGCCGCAACCCCTGTCTATTCCGATCCTGCTGTTGCATTCATCGCGGCAAATGATTTTGACCGCCCAACACTGGTGATCAGCCGTGACCGCGTTGCTGCACAATATGATGCGCTGCACGCGGGTTTGGGCCGCGCTCATATCCACTATGCTGTCAAGGCCAACCCAGCGCCGGAAATCATTCGCCTGTTGGTCAAAAAGGGCTCTGGTTTTGATGCTGCATCTCGCGCCGAAATCGAACTGTGCCTGTCACAGGGGGCCAAGCCGGGCAATATCTCCTTTGGCAATACAATCAAACGTGCCTCTGACATTGCCTTCGCGCATTCCGCTGGTGTGACCCTGTTCGCCGCTGATTCAGAGGCAGAACTGGACAAGATTGCGACCCATGCGCCCGGTGCGCGTGTTTATATCCGCCTGATTGTGGAAAATTCGCTGGCCGATTGGCCGCTGAGCCGCAAGTTTGGCTGCGCTGGTTCTGCGCTGCCTGCACTGCTGGATCATGCCAAGGCGGTTGGGCTGGTGCCATTTGGCCTGTCTTTCCACGTTGGCTCGCAGACCCGTAAGGCAGAGTTCTGGAATCCGGTTCTGGATCAGATTGCCCCTTTGTGGAAAGCGGCGATTGCGGCAGGTCACGATCTCCAGCTTTTGAACCTTGGTGGCGGTTTTCCTGCGTTCTACGGAGAGCATGTCGAAGCGCCGCGCATCTATGCCGCGTCGGTTATGCGTGCGGTTGCAGCGCGGTTCGGAGACGTGCCGCAGGTGATGGCAGAACCGGGTCGCGGTCTGGTGGCCGAGGCGGGGCATATCGCAGCGGAAGTTCTGCTGGTGTCGCGGAAGTCGGCGGATGATATGCACCGCTGGGTTTATCTCGACATCGGACGGTTCTCCGGTCTGGCCGAAACCGAAGGCGAGGCGATCCGTTACCAGTTCGTGACCAAACATGACGGCGGCGACACCGGCCCCTGCATTCTGGCCGGGCCATCCTGTGACAGCGCGGACATCCTGTACGAAAAGCGCCCCATCAATCTGCCCTTGGCGCTTGGTTGTGGAGATAAGGTCGTCATTCGCAACTGCGGGGCTTATACCAGCTCTTACAGTTCTGTTGGATTCAATGGTTTTCCGCCGCTGGATGTGATTGTCCTCTGACAATTGATATCGCGCGGAATGGCCGTCTGCCTTGGGAGGGGCAGGCGGCCAATTTTGTTAGGTGGTGTTTGCTGGGGGCGGGCGGAATTTTTGAAAAGTTCCGGGGCAGATTATTTGAAAAAATCTGGTTACAGGCTTTTGCGCGCGCGCATAGCGGCCGTGATGGTCCCATCATCGAGGTAATCCAGTTCTCCGCCGATAGGTACGCCCTGCGCCAATGAGGTCAGAGTGACTTGCCCGTCAAGCTGATCAGCGATGTAATGGGCGGTGGTCTGGCCGTCGATTGTGGCATTGAGGGCGAGGATCACTTCGCTGATCGCTTCGGTCGCGACGCGGTCAATGAGGCGGGGAATGCGCAATTCTTGCGGGCCGATGGCATCCAGCGCAGACAGCGTGCCGCCCAGTACATGATAGCGCCCTTTGAACACGCCCGACCGTTCCATCGCCCAGAGGTCGGCCACGTCTTCAACCACACAAAGCTCACCATTGGCGCGTTTTTCCGAGGTGCAGATGTCGCAAACATCTTCGGTGCCGACATTACCGCAATTCAAACACTCCCGCGCGGTGGCCGCGACGGTTTGCATCAGGTCCGACAGGGGTGTCAGCAGCAGCGCCCGTTTGCGGATCAGATGCAGCACCGCCCGCCGCGCCGAGCGCGGCCCAAGCCCCGGCAGCTTGGCCATCATCTCTATCAGGTTGTCGATGTCGCGGGTTGAGCTCAATCCCACACCTCGTCTGGCAAATGAACACGCGATACGTGAAAGCCGCGTTTGCGAAGAAGCTCTATCATGCCGCCTGTTCCAGGCAGATGCCAAGCGCCAATTGCGACAAATACATCCCCTTGTTCTATTTCAGACTGCACTGCGTTTGCGAATTCCATGTTGCGTTCAGTCAGCAGGTAGTCGTCCACTGATTTTTGAATGGTTTCGCCTCTTTTATCCCCAAACGTCTGCTGGGTGAGGGCTTTGTCCAGCGCCATTGCCAGCCCAATGCGGCCTTGCTGATAAAGTGCAAAAAATGTTCTCTGCTGCGCTGCTGTAAAGTTTGGGTTCAAAGCCTGTGCGTAGAGCTGGATGATATTAAATGTCAAAGCGCGATTTGTTGGATCCTCTAGCTTGGTGCGAAAGGCGCGCGGGTCTTCTAGACCAAGTATTCTGGCCCCCGACAGCTCACCTGTCAATTGGATCAAGCTGTCCTGAGTAGGGTAGCTGCCCTCGGCAAAATCATTGCAAGGATTGTTCAAAAGAATTTCGGCCAACACACTAGGTCGCAAATAATCTGCTGTTTCCGCTCCCCAACCGATTGCATCAAGCCGGTCAGATATATGTGCCATCTGGACGGGGTCTATGATTTCACGAAGCCTATTGGTCTGAAAAAGCCCGTTACTGTCCATGTCAGAAAAATAGGCTCCAGAGTCCATTGATCGCTTGAAACTTTGCCGAGTTGGAAAGACTGGATCAAATTCGAGCGCGACTACCTGCGCGTTTTGGATGAGTTGGACCGCCGTTTCTGGTAGCCGCAAGGCATTTGGGTCATTCGCATGAAACGTGCCCCACAAGTGTGAGGTCGCTCCTGAAGAATGAGTGATTCTCCATAGCTTGCCATTGGCGTTGGGTATCAAGCTTGCGGACTGCTCGAGCGATGTTTTCTTCAGCCCTGGAAAGGATGAAAAATCTATTTGGGTATCAGTAAGATCGCAATACTCAGGTGTGATCCAATCCTGTGCTGTCGCGAACGGGGCCCAAGCAAGAAAAAGCGCTGCAACTAGCGCAGATATCCGCATTGTCAGAACGGCAGCTTCATATCGGCGGGCAGGCCCATGCCTTCGGTCAGTTTGGCCATTTCGGCCTGCGCCTTGTCAGAGGCTTTGGCTTGGGCGTCTTTGATGGCCGCTAGGATCAGGTCTTCGACCACCTCTTTTTCGTCGCCGTTAAAGATCGATGGATCAATATCGAGCGATTTCAGCTCGCCCTTGGCAGAGCAGACCGCCTTGACCAGCCCGGCACCACTTTCGCCAGTGACCATGATGTTGTGCATGTCGTCTTGCAGTTGGGCCATTTTGCCCTGCATTTCTTGCGCCTTTTTCATCATCCCGGCCATATCGCCAAGTGCGCCAAGTCCTTTGAGCATTTCAGTCTCCTTGAGAATATCAGTTTCTATCTTGTTACGCGCATGGCGGTGCGTGCTCAAGCGGGGGATGTGCATCGAAATTAACTTAGTAAAGTACTCAGATATAATGTTGACAAAAATACTAAGGTAAATTCATATCCGCCATGTTGGTTTTGCTAGGAGAGTTAAGATGAAATCACTGACATCAGGATTGTTGGGCATTTGCGGATTGTTTGCTGCACCAGTTGCGGCGGATGAATTGCCGAGCGACGCGCTGATTGCGGCGCTGCAATCGGGCGGGCATGTGATCTATTTGCGCCATACATCAACCGAAAGTGATTATGCAGATCAGGTCACTGCCGATCCGGCCAATTGTGCCACGCAGCGGGTCTTAAGCGAATTGGGGTGGGCGCAGGCCAGAGACATTGGGAAGGCGGTGCAGGCTCTGCATATCCCAGTGAGCGAAGTGATCAGCAGCGAATATTGCCGTGCTTGGCAAACCGCCGATCTGGCGTTTGGCGGATATCGCAAAGAGTCTGCGCTGAACTTTGAGCCGTCAGAGGCCTATACCGATGCACAGGTGTCCGCGATGCGGGACCGTGTTGCCCCTTTGATCACTGCGCCATTGCCAAAGGCCGCCGGCAACCGCGTGATTGTGGGCCATGACGATCCGTTCGAAGCCGTGACAGGCATCTATCCCGAACCGCAGGGCGTGGCCTATGTGCTTAAGCCTAACGGGCCAGGTGGATTTGCCGTTCTTGGTCACATCGACCCTGATGCCTGGCCAAATAGCTAAGGCCCATCAATCCTCCTCGAAGGGATCCCATTCGTCTTCGACTTCCGGCAGTGCCTCCTGAACGGCGGCGGCTGCGATGTCTTCGGGGGTGCGGATCGCGGTGATCTTTGCCTTGGGAAACTGTGCCAGAACGGCCTGCATCAGGGGGTGATCTTCGGCTTCTTGGCGCAGGGCGAGGTCTTTGGCGTCTCGAACTTCGGCGATGGTCTCGCTGTCGCCGTCGTTCACCACAGTCACAGCCCAGCGGTTGCCTGTCCATTGTTGCAGCTTTGCGCCAAGGCGCTGTGCCAGATCGCGCGGGGCGTTGTCCGTGGGGGTAAATTCGATACGTCCGGGTTGGTAGGCCACCAGCCGCAGGGAGGTCTCCACCTCGACCAGCAGTTTTACATCGCGGTTGGTGCGGATCAGTTCGACAACATGGTGAAAGGTGGGAAAACGCGCCAATGCTGTGTCGGCATCCGTTGCCAATGCTGTAACGGGATTGCCGCCGCCACCACCGCTTGGCGCGGTCCGGCCTGATTGGGCCATGGGCGCACCGCCTGAGGGGGCCATGCCGCCGCCATGTCCGCCACCAGATGGGGCGGGGGGCGGCGTGGTGTTTTGCAGCTTGCGTACCAGTTCCTCGGGGGAGGGCAGGTCGGCGACATGGGTCAGCCGGATGATCGCCATTTCTGCCGCCATCATCGCATTGGGGGCCGCCGCGACCTCATCCAACGCCTTGAGCAGCATCTGCCACAGCCGCGTCAGCACCCGCATGGGCAGGGCATCGGCCATCTGGGTGCCGCGGTTGCGTTCCTCGGGGGATACGGTTGGGTCTTCGGCGGCTTCGGGGGTGATTTTCACCACCGAAATCCAATGCGTGATCTCGGCCAGATCGCGCAGCACCGCCATCGGGTCGGCGCCATCGGCATATTGGCCGCTGAGTTCGGTGAGGGCGGCGGCGGCATCGCCGCGCAGGACCATGTCAAACAGGTCGAGCACCCGCCCGCGGTCAGCCAAACCCAGCATTGCACGCACCTGATCGGCTGTGGTTTCGCCCGCGCCATGGCTGATAGCCTGATCCAGCAGCGAGGTCGCATCGCGGGCCGACCCTTCGGCGGCGCGGGTGATCAGCGCCAGCGCGTCATCTACGATCTCGGCGTCTTCGCCCGTTGCAATCCGGCGCAGCATCGCGATCATCTCTTCGGGTTCGATCCGGCGCAGATCAAACCGCTGACAACGCGACAGCACCGTGACCGGAACTTTGCGAATTTCGGTGGTGGCAAAGATGAATTTGACGTGCTCGGGCGGCTCTTCCAGCGTCTTGAGCAGGGCGTTGAACGCGCCTGTGGACAGCATGTGCACTTCGTCGATGATGTAGACTTTGTAGCGGGCCGATGCGGCGCGGTAATGCACGGAATCGATGATTTCACGAATGTTGGCCACGCCTGTGTTGGAGGCGGCATCCATTTCCATCACGTCAACGTGCCGGCCTTCCATGATGGCGGTACAATGTTCGCAAACGCCGCAAGGCTCGGTGGTGGGGCCGCCCGTGCCATCAGGGCCAATACAATTCATGCCTTTGGCGATGATCCGCGCGGTGGTGGTTTTGCCGGTGCCGCGAATGCCTGTCATTACAAAGGCTTGGGCGATGCGATCCGCCTCGAAGGCGTTCTTTAGGGTGCGCACCATCGCATCCTGGCCGACCAGATCAACAAAGGTTTCGGGCCGGTATTTGCGGGCCAGCACGCGGTAGGCTGTAGGTGCGGTCATGGTGTTCCTGCGGCGGATTCGGTCAGGGTGTTAAACTAGGCGTTCCGCCGCGCGGCGTCCACCACCCTCACAATGTCCAGAGGATCGCGCCCGTCGCAATCGACCCGCCAATGAAGGCAATGGCAAGGTTGCGCATCCGGCTATGGGGTTGCGAGGCCGCCTGATGTTCGCTGAGCCGGTCAAGGGTGCGGCGGCTTTGCTGTTGGGCGGCCCAGAAAATGTAGATCGCAATCAGGACAAACACCGACGCAACGGCCTTGGCCAGCCATGTGGGATCAAACGCGCCAAACACGGCCTTGAGGCCCACCGCAATCGCCAAGGATGCCATGCCTGTGCGCATCCAGCCTGCGAAGGTGCGCTCATTGGCCAGAATGGTGCGGTCTTCGGCCCAATCTGTCCGGTCTTTTGCCATTTCATTGCTATCGTTCATTGAACTATTGTGTGGCTGATGCGTTCGGCTGACAATAGTGCCGTTGCAAAAAGGGGTGGTGTGATGCGGTTAAGAGGTATTCGGCGCAGCAAGAATGTTGAAGTGCGCAGGGGTGGTCGTGGCGGTCGTGGGCGCGGTGGCCGCGCGGGCGGGCTGGGCCTTGTGGGCGTGATTGCGGTTTTGGCAATCGGGTATTTCACCGGCATTGATGTCAGCCCGCTGTTGCAGGGGGGCGGCCCTGTTCAGACCCAGCAGTCTGCGCCGGTGTCTGAGGCCGACAGCCGCGCAACCCAGTTTTCAGCGCAGGTTCTGGCCACCACCGAAGATGTCTGGACCAATATTTTTGCACAGCAGCTCAACCGCCAATACCAGCCACCCAAGCTGGTTGTTTTCTCTGGCGTCACGCAAAGCCCGTGCGGTGGTGCATCGGGTGCCACGGGGCCGTTTTATTGCCCGGCGGACCGCAAAGCCTACCTCGATACCAGCTTTTTTGCGATGCTGGATCAGCGGATGGGCGCGGGGGGTGATTTTGCGGCGGCCTATGTGATTGCCCATGAGGTCGCCCATCATGTGCAGAACGAACTAGGCATTCTGCCCAAGGTCAACGCAGCGCGGCAGCAAGCCAGCAAGGTCGAGGCCAACGCCCTGACTGTTCGGCTAGAGCTGATGGCCGATTGTCTCTCGGGTATTTGGGCCACCAATGTGCAGGGGTTGATGGAAAAGGGCGATTTGCAAGAGGCGCTGAATGCCGCGCGCAAGATTGGTGATGACCATCTGCAACGGCAGGCGGGGCGCGTGCCGCAGCCGCATACCTTTACCCATGGCACATCAGAACAGAGGGCGCGTTGGTTTGCGCGGGGTTATGAAAGTGGCGATGTCGGGCAATGTGATACCTTTGCTGCCGCACGGCTTTAGGGGCCTGAACCTAGGTCAGCAATCTCGGCAATTCGCGCAGAACATCAGAGGATCGGCGGGCGCGGGCCAGCGTCCAGCCGCCCTGCACCATGATGAACATGCGTTCGGATTTGCGGCGGGCCTCGTCCGGCGCATCGCCCAAACGTTCGGCGGCTTCTGCACCCTCGGCGATCCAGCCATTGAACAACTGCTCTGCACAGGCGCGAAAATCTTCGTTGTCGGGCCCTTCGAACAGGGTGGATGAGATCGGGCAACCATCCCATCTGCCTGCGAGGTCAAAAAGTTTCGCCAATTTGTGGCACAGCGTTGTCATGCCGTCCTCAAATGTCTTTGCCTCCTCAAAACTCACGGCGATCAGCCGCAGCATTTCATCGGAGGCCCAAACCGCGGCAGCTTTTGCAAGGTCCGGTTTTCCATCGGGAAAATGATGATAAAGCGATCCCTTGGGCGCATTGGCATGGGCCAGGAGATCGTTCAGCCCGACGCCGTGGTAGCCACGCACCCGAAACAGATTGGCGGCAGAGCGGATCAATCGATCCTTGGTTGAGAGGACGCGCTTGTTCATTTTTCTTTCTTGACAGAACTAGACCGATTGGTCCAGATGGAATCAATTGGACCGATTGGTCTAGCGGCTATTTTGTGGAGAAACAGCATGGCAGACGGCGCGACCTATGCCCATTCGCGGGGCCCTCTCAAGAAGGCCGAAGTCTTCAAAACCACGGACGGAGCGGAGCTGGTTGGTGAGTTTTTCTTGCCTGTAGGTGCCGCACACGGGGCGATAGTGATCAATGGCGCAACGGGCGTGCCGCAAACCTTTTATCGGGCCTTTGCCGAATATGCCGCGCAAGAGCATGGGTTTGTTGTTTTCACCTATGATTATCGCGATATGGGCCGGTCCGGGCGCGGATCTGTGCGCAGATCAACCGCTTCGATGGCCGATTGGGGGTTGCAGGATCAGCAAGCCGCCCGCGCCTATGTGCGGCGGAATTTCCCCGAACTGGCGTTTTGGACAATTGGTCATTCTCTTGGGGCAATGACGCTGCCGCTACAGCAGGACACGGATGGCATTGACCGGGTGATCTGTGTTGCATCGGGCAATGTCAGTCACTCCGATCATCCGTGGCCTTACCGCGCACAGGCGCTCATGTTCTGGTTTGGTCTGGGTCCGGTGGTGGCGGGGTTGTTTGGCTACGTTCCGGGCAAGCTGCTTGGTATTGGGGCGGATTTGCCGGGACCGGCCTATTGGCAGTGGCGCCGCTGGTGCACGTCAAAAAACACCTTTGGCGATGAGGCCGGGCGCAGTTTGCCTGCGATCCATTGGGACCAACCAGAGACGCAGGTCAAATTCATCGCCTTTGACGATGACGTTATGATGCCGCCGCATTGTGTGAAGCGGCTGGCCCGGGATTACGGGAAAACCGATGCGGATGTGACCGTGATCACGCCAGAGGCGCATGGTCTCAAGGCCGTCGGACACCTCAGCGCGTTTTCGCGCAAGAATCGCGCGATTTGGGATCAAATTCTGGCATGAGCGGTAGATGCACGGCCATTGGGCCGGGGCATCTGGTGAGAGATTGATAACGACCCAAGCGGGACTCGTTACGGCTGCTTCCTTCCGGATCTGACCGGGTTGGCGAGGCGCCTGCCCGCACCAACCTCTCAACGCCCATATAGGACGCCGCCGCAGCAAGCGCAAGCGTCAGAGCGACAGGCGTATTTGCAAAAAGCCCTCTTCCGATATGCCGCATTCCGTCGGGTTCAGATGCGCGATCTCATGCAGGTATGGCTTTGCCCGTGGCGCGGTTTGCAAAATCGCCTTTGCAAGGACTGATGTTTTTAACGCCCAAGGGCGTTTCCATAGATCACCCGCCAGACCATCATGGCTGGTCATGTTTTCCACGGCGCTATGCAGTGAAACGTCATGGCGGACAAGCACGCTTTGCGCATCAAAAGCGGGGTATCCACCGCCGCCGCCCGCACGGAACTGGTCTGTGACCAGAACAACAGCATCCGATGCCAGCAAAGGGCCGTGATCACAGCGCAGCTTGCCGATCCGATTGCCGACAGGCTTTGCCGGATCAATCGCGTAGTGCAGGCCGAACATTGTGAGAAAATGAAAGGGGGCGGTGCCGGGATGCAGCAACATCTGATCCGGCTTGTCCGGTTGCAAGGTCTGAAACACCGTTGCTGCGTGTTCAAGCCACCCGCGAATATCGCGGCCCGTCGCACGCAGCGCCCAGATCTCATTGTTATGCGGGCAAAGCGCGGTCAGATCGCGCCGGAGAAATGGGCCGGGCGCAATATCCACAAAGTTTTCGGCGCCGTTGCGCCCGCCAGCGGTTTGGGCCGAAACGGCAATAACCAAGGGCAGATCAGCATTTGCGCTGCCGCGCAACTGATCCGTGATGGCGGCCCGTTTGGCCTTGGCAAGCAAGGCGCAGGTCTGCGTGGGCGCGGCAAAGGAAAAGTAGTTGTGTACCCGGTGATCTAGCTGCCCAATCGGCTCTTCCAGATGGCGCCGGACCAAGCCATGCATCTGCGCTGAGGCGGACAACAGGTTCTTGCAGGGCGCTGATTTGTTCTCCCGCAATTCGGCTTGATGGGCGCAGACGCGCCAACGATGATCGGTGCCTGATTGCAGCGTGATGTCCAGCACCCCCAGATGTGATCCGTGATGCCCGGGCATGATCGCTGGGCGCCCGCCGATCCGGCCTGCGGGGCTGTTTTGGTCGCAAGCGCTTGGTGACGGTGGGAATGTTTCATGGGTATGGCCCAAAACCACAGCATCGATTCCGGGAATCGAGGCAAGGGCAAGGTTTGCCCCAGTTTCGGAGTGAAATTCGGCACTACCCAGGTGCGCCAGTAGGACAATCACATCTGCACCGGCGCTGCGCAGGGCAGGGACCGCGCGGTGGATGATCTTGTGATAATCTTGTACCGTCGCATGTCCTGACAGGACATTGGCGTTCCATTGATCCGTGCCGCGCGGCAAGACAGAAATTACGCCTATCTTAAGTGGAACGGCAGGATTTGACCCGCATGAGGGCGCGGCCACATTTATGATTGCACTGCGTTGAATGGTCGATGCCGCCGGTCCTCGCAGATTGCTGGCGATCATTGGCATTTCCAGGTGATCAGCAATTGCATTGAGATAGGGCAGGCCAAAATCCAGATCGTGATTGCCAACCCCGATGGCATCGTAGCCGATGGTGTTCAGGGCTTGGACGAGTGGATGTTTGTCCGTGACAGGCTGCGCCGCGAGGAAAGCGCCCAATGCGCCACCTTGCAAGACATCGCCGTTGTCAAACAGGAGGCAGGCCATCCCCTTTCGCTGTGCCTCGGCGCGGGCCTCGCGGATCTGCGGCGCAAGTCCGGCCAAGCCAAAATGCCGCCCTTGGGTGTTGGCGTTGCAGTCATAGCCGTGCAATTGCAGATGCAGGTCCGTGGTGGCCAGAATCCGAAGACCGACTGTCGGAGCCCTGTGGTCATCCGGGCCGACGGGCGGCGCGGAGAATGCTGTGTCAAATGCGGTCATACACGCCCACCGGTAAAACAAGTTGATTTAATCCACTAAAGATTGAGTTGTGCATAGCTCTCACAACTTCGTCAAGTGACAGCATCCGATTGCCCTTGGGCTGACCATGGTGCATTCCTATGCATTGAGCAGAGTGATTGTCAGCGGGAGCACGGGATGAAGAATGCAGAGCAGGTGACCTTTGGCGGGTCTGCCTTGGACCGTGCTGGTGAAATTCGCAGCGATCCCAAAGCTTTGACCGAGGCGCGCCAGCATCCAGATGCCCGCGCGATCCTGTTTTGGCGGGGTAAGGTGTTGATCTCGCCAGAACGACCTTCGCAACTGGTTCGGTTACCGATGGATCACGCGGTTTTGACCGAAGCAGAGGCCGATCCGATCCTTTTGGGCCGCGAAGATGGCGGGCCGCGGTTTGCATTCGATCTGTCGCCTTGGGTGCCTGAGGGCCTTGATGAGGCATCCCTGGGCGCCTTCCTTGACCCCTCCGAACAGCGCCACCCGGCCTTGCCCGACAGCATGGGGTTTTATGAATTGCGGCGCGTTATGACATGGCTATCGCCCCGTGACGCGGAACTGGCCGCGACCGGTAAGGCGATCATTGGCTGGCATGACATTCACGGGTTCTGCGCGGTTTGCGGTGTGGCTTCTGACATCACACATGGCGGCTGGCAGCGGACTTGCCCGGCCTGCAACGCCTCGCATTTTCCGCGCACGGACCCTGTTGTGATCATGCTCATCACCCATGGCAATTCGGTGCTCATGGGCCGCTCGCCGGGTTGGCCGGAGGGGATGTATTCCTTGCTGGCAGGCTTTGTGGAACCGGGTGAGACGCTTGAAGCTGCCGTGCGCCGCGAAGTGTTCGAAGAGGCAGGCGTGCCGGTGGGGGCAGTCAGTTATCTTGCCAGCCAACCCTGGCCTTTTCCGGCTTCGTTAATGTTTGGCTGCCAAGGTGAAGCTCTTGATGACAAGATCACCATTGATCCGGTGGAGATTGAGGATGCGCTTTGGGTCAGCCGCGAAGATATGATGGATGTTTTCGCCGGAAATCACCCCAAGCTCTTGCCTGCACGCAAGGGGGCAATCGCACATTTCCTACTGGAAAATTGGCTTGCGGATACGCTGGATTGAGGTGAATGTGTTAAACGAACGTTAACGCAGACAAGTTGGCGAAGAGACAAGGCAGACCGATGAAGTTTTCAACACGAGAAGACGTCGAAGCTCCGATTGATGCGGTTTTTGCGATGTTGTGCGACTTTGAAAACTTTGAACGGGCAGCGATGCGGCGCGGTGCGGACGTGCGGCGCGTGGATCGTTTGGATGAGCCCGGCATCGGGATGCAATGGCACGCTGTGTTTGAGTTGCGCGGAAAACGCCGCGAAATGCAGGTTGAAATGGTGCAGTTTGATCGACCCAATGAGATGGTCGTTCACAGCACCTCGCCGGGGCTGACCGGGGAAATGCGCTTTGAACTGATTGCATTGTCGCGCTCCAGGACGCGGATCAGGGTCGAACTTGAGATCAAGCCAAAAAACCTCAGCGCACGTTTGTTTGTGCAATCGCTCAAGCTGGCCAAATCGTCACTTACAAAGAAATACAAACTGCGCGTGGCCGGATATGCCACCACTATGGAAGAGCGGTATCTCAAGCAGGCCTGAGATCTGACCGCCGCAATCTGTGCCGATGATCCGAGGGCAAAACCGATGAAAATCATCTGTCTGAATGGTTGGGGCGGCAAGATGCATGATGCGCTTTTGCCTTATCTAAAACATGAACAGCCAGACATCCTGTGCCTGCAAGAAGTGGTGCACAGCCCGGCAACCTCAGAGCCAGAGTTGACCTACCGTGACGGCGATCATGTCTTGCCGCAGCGGGCGAATTTCTTTGCTGATGTTTGTGCTGTTCTGCCCTCCCATGCTGCCAGCTTTTGCCCCGCCGCGCAGGGCGTTCTTTGGGATGGTGATACATCTGTGCCGTCCCAATGGGGGCTGGCAACCTTTGTCAGCCGTGATTTGCCTGTGATCGGTCAGGCGCAAGGTTTTGTGCACAAGACCTACGGCACAGACGGCTACGGCGATCACCCGCGATCGCGCAGTGCCCATGTGGTGCGGGTTCATGACCATGAAATGGGCCGCAGCGTGACGGTCGGGCATATGCACGGGTTGCGCGATTTGCGCGGCAAGATGGATACGGCGGGACGCAAAGCGCAGGCGCAGGCCATGTTGGCGCTGTTTGACAGCGTCGTGCAAGAGGATGACATCGCAGTGATCTGCGGGGACTTCAACGTTGAGCCGGAAAGCGAAACGCTGGCCTTGATGCGGCAAGCCGGGTTTGAAGAATTGGTGACATCCCGCAGTTTTCCCGGCACCCGTACTGCGCAGTATCTCAAACCGGGCCGGTTTGCGGATTACATGTTGGTGCGCGGTTATGGCGGGACCGCGGAATTTGACGTGATCTACACACCGGAAGTCTCAGACCATTGTCCGCTGGTGTTGACCCTCTGACAATCAGCCGCGATCTGCATCAGCAGGGTATACCCCAAGGATCTCAAGCATGTTGGTGAAGTAATCCAATTCCTCAAGCGCCCGCTGTACGGGTGGGTCTTCTGGATGGCCTTCGATGTCCGCATAAAACTGCGTCGCGGTGAAAGACCCGCCGACCATATAGCTTTCCAGCTTGGTCATGTTCACGCCGTTGGTCGCAAACCCGCCCATACCTTTGTACAGAGCAGCAGGAATGTTGCGGACCTCAAAGATGAAGGTCGTCAGCATTTTGTCACCTCGGCGGCTTTCGTCGATTTCGGGCGACATCAGCAAAAAACGCGTGGTGTTGTGGTCAAGATCTTCAATATCCCGCGCCAGAACCTCAAGCCCGTGAATGTCTGCTGCGACCTCGCTGGCCAACACGCCTTCGGTCATGCAGTCCGAGGCTGCCAAATCTGCCGCCGCGCCTGCGCTGTCGGCAGCCGGTTCTGAGGTGATGCCATGGGCATTTAGGAACGTCCGGGCTTGCGGCAGCAAGACCAGATGGGCGCGGACATGTTTGATGTCCTCCAGCTTCACTCCCGGCTTGCACATCAGCGCAATGCGCACGCGGACAAAGGCCTCTCCGACAATGTGCAGGCCGCTTTCCGGCAGCAACCTGTGAATATCGGCAACCCGTCCATAGGTTGTGTTCTCCACCGGCAGCATCGCCAGATCGGCATGGCCTTCTTTCACCGCACGGATCACCTCTTCGAATGTGAGGCATGGCACGGGAATCATCTCGGGCCGGGCCTGCAGGCAGGCCTCGTGGCTGTAGGCACCCAAGGCACCTTGAAAGGCGATACGGGGGGTGGTTTTGGCACTCATGAACGCAATCCGTTGTAAAATATCGGAGGATGGGCGAATGGTCGCGGTAACTACACCTTGCTTGCGACAAGGGAAAGCAATAGATACGCGCAAAACGACGCTTGATACCAAAACACTGGACCTATGCCATGTTCGATACAATGACACTGACCAAAATTGCCGGCGGCCTGTTTGGCGCGTGGCTGATCCTGCTTCTTGGCAAATGGGCGGCCGAAGAGATTTATCATGCCGAAGCGCATGGCGAACAGTCCTATGTGATTGAAGTTGCCGGTGGCGAGGCAGAGCCAGAAGAAGAGATCGACTTTGCCGCCATGATGGCCGAAGCCGATGTCGACAAGGGCGCCAAAGTGTTCAAGAAATGCACAGCCTGTCACAAAGTCGAAGACGGTGTGAATGCAGTTGGTCCGCACCTTTATGCTGTTGTCGACCGCGACATCGCAGCTGTTGATGGGTTTGGTTATTCCGGCGCTTTGACCGGTTTGGAAGGCGCTTGGACCCCAGAAAACCTGAGCGGTTTCCTTGAGAGCCCAAAAAACTATGCGCCGGGCACCACAATGGGTTTCGCCGGTCTGAAAAAACCAACAGACCGCGCAAACGTGATTGCCTATTTGCAAAGCATCGCAAACTGATTTGATCCCTTTTGGGGACGAGAGGCCGCCCATTGGGCGGCCTTTTTTGTGCGAGGGGCAGCCAATCACATAATCGCAACTTGTAACTTGGCATGGCCGCACTTTAGCTTACATCAAGCGACAAACGTGATTTGCGATCAAGAGGATGCGCCTGATGACCAGACCCAAGACCCGCACCGCCGCCCGAACCCTGCCCATGAAAAGCTGGATGAACTGGACTGCGCTGTTGTCACTTGGGGTTGGGGCCATCATGGCCGGGGTGGTCCGGGCGCAGGATGCAGATACCACCGTCAGCCATGGCTATTCCTTTTATGGCGATCTGTCTTATCCGGCCGACTATCCGCATTTTGACTATGTGAACCCAGACGCCCCTAAGGGTGGCGACCTGGCCATTGCCTTTGTTGGATCGCTGGATTCGATGAACCCCTATTCCGGCAAAGGGCGGGCGCATCTGTTCTCAATCTTTGGCTATGAAAGCCTGTTGGGCGAGGCCCCCTCTGATGGACTGCCTGCGGATCAATATTCCGAAGCTTACTGCTTGCTGTGTGAAACGGTCGAATATCCCGAAGACAAATCATGGGTCATTTTCCGCATGCGGCCCGAGGCGCGGTTTTCCGATGGGGCGCCGGTGACAGCGCACGACATCGCATTTTCCCACAACCTGCTGCTCGACGAGGGGCTGAAATCCTATGCTGATGCAGTACGCAAACGCATTCCCAAGGTTGAGGTGATCGACGACCACACCATCAAATTCTACTTTGCCGACGGTATCTCGCGCCGCAGTCTGATCGAGCAGGTCGGCGGTGTGCCAGCATGGCCCAAGGAATGGATGGAAAAGAATGGTGTTGGCCTCAAGGATTCCTGGCTTACATCGCCGCCCGGCTCTGGCCCCTATGTGATCAAGGACGTGGATCTGACCCGCCGGATCGTGCTTGAGCGGAACCCCGATTATTGGGGCAAAGACCTGCCGATCAATCAGGGCCGAAACAATTTTGACACCATCCGCCTTGAGATCTTCAGCGATGACACCGCCTCGTTTGAGGCATTCAAGGCGGGCGAATACACATTCCGCCGCGAATCTGATTCCAAGAAATGGGCGGCGGGCTATGATTTCCCCAAGGTCGAACGCGGGCAGGTGGTCAAGAAAGAGCTGCCAGACGGGCAACCGCCGACTTCCACTGGCATCGTCTTCAATTTGGCAAGCGAGAATTTGTTGGATAAGCGCGTGCGCGAGGCGGTCTCATTGGCGTTCAATTTTGAATGGACCAATGAATCGCTGCAATACGGGTTGTTCAAACAGCGCGCCTCTTTCACGCAGGACACACCGCTGATGGCCAAAGGCACCCCGGAGGGGGCCGAACTGGCCTTGCTGCAAGAACTGGGCGATCTGGTTCCGCCAGAGATGCTAAGTGAGGACGTGCGCCTGCCGCATACCTCCAAGGCGGACCGTTTGTTTGACCGCCGCAACGCCCGCCGGGCGGGCAAGCTGCTGGAAGAGGCCGGCTGGACCGTCACAGATGGCAAACGGGTCAACGCGCAAGGTGAGCCGCTGTCGCTCAACTTCCTGTTCAACTCAGCCAGTTCCGCCACCATCACAGCCGTGATCGAGAATTTTGTGTCCAACCTTCAGGCCTTTGGCATCGACGCCAAACTGGAGAAAGTCGACAGCTCGCAATTCACCGCACGTCGGCGGGATCGTGACTATGATCTGATTTATGAAAACTACCCTGCGTTTCTTGGCACTGGGACGGGGCTGGCGCAGTATTTCGGCTCTGAGGCTGCAAGCTATTCCCTGTTTAACCCGGCTGGCGTGGCCAGCAAACTGGTGGATGAATTGATCGAGGTGTCGCTGGCGGCCCAAACCCGCGAGGAAGAAACCGCAGCGGTGATGGCCATTGATCGCGCATTGCGGCACGAACTGATCATGATCCCGGTCTGGTACAACGACAGTCATTGGGTGGCCTATTACGACCAGTATGAACATCCAGAAGAGATCCCCGCCTATGGTTTGGGGTACCTCGACTTTTGGTGGTACAATCCAGAAAAAGCCGCTGCATTGCGTACCTCTGGTGCATTGAGGTAAGCCGCAGCCATGGGCGCATATATTCTTCGACGGTTGCTTTTGATCATCCCGACCTTGCTGGGGATCATGCTGATCAACTTTACACTGGCGCAGTTTGTGCCGGGCGGTCCGGTTGAACAGGCCATTGCCCGTGCGCAGGGCGGCGGTGATGTGTTTGGCGGGTTTGCCGGGTCAAACTCCGACGCTGGTGCCGATCCGATAGATAATGCGTCTGACAGTACCTATGTGGGTGCGCGCGGCCTGCCGCCGGAATTTATCGCGGAACTGGAAAAAGAGTTCGGTTTCGACAAACCGCCCGTCGAACGCTTCATCAATATGATGTGGAACTACATGCGCTTTGATTTCGGCGAGAGTTACTTCCGGTCCATCAGTGTGATTGACCTGATCAAGGAAAAGCTGCCGGTATCGATCACTCTGGGGCTATGGTCCACCTTGATCGCCTATATGATCTCCATCCCGCTGGGCATCCGCAAAGCCGTGCGCGACGGCAGCCGGTTTGACACTTGGACGTCCGGTGCGATCATCGCGGCCTATGCGATCCCCGGTTTTCTGTTCGCGATCCTGCTGCTGGTGCTCTTTGCTGGCGGATCGTATTGGCAAATCTTCCCATTGCGCGGCCTGACCTCAGACAATTTTGATCAGCTCAGCCTGCTGGGCAAGATTGGTGATTATTTCTGGCACATCACCTTGCCGGTGCTGGCCTCGACCATCAGCGCCTTTGCCACGCTGACGCTGCTGACCAAGAACAGCTTTCTCGACGAGATCAAGAAACACTATGTCATGACAGCGCGGGCCAAGGGCCTGTCCGAAAGCAAGGTGCTGTATGGCCATGTGTTCCGCAATGCGATGTTGATTGTGATCGCGGGGTTTCCGGCGGTGTTCATCGGGGTGTTCTTTGGCAGTTCTCTGATCATCGAAACGATCTTTAGCCTTGATGGGCTTGGCCGTCTTGCGTTTGAGGCGACGGTGGCGCGGGATTATCCGATTGTCTTCGGATCATTGTTTATCTTTGGACTGATTGGTCTGTTGGTCGGAATCCTGTCTGACCTGATGTACGTGCTGGTTGATCCACGCATTGATTTTGAACGGAGGGAAGGCTGATGGCCCTGTCCCCCCTGAACCAACGCCGCTGGCGCAACTTCACCCGCAACCGCCGCGCCTATTGGTCGCTCTGGATCTTTGCGGTGCTGTTCGGGATCTCCCTGTTTGCCGAATTTGTCGCCAACGACAAACCGATCCTCGTGAATTATCGTGGCGACTTCTACACACCGATTTTTAACTTCTATCCCGAAACAGAGTTTGGCGGCGATTTCCAGACCGAGGCGATCTATCGCGACCCCGAGGTGAAATGCCTGATCGAAACGGGCGGACTTGAGGCCTGTTTTGATGATCCCGATACCCTGATCGAAGACGCCCAGGATGGGGTGATCGATGGTGAAGAGATCGCGAAAGGCTGGGCGATCTGGCCAATCATCCCCTATTCGTTCAACACCGCTGTCGATCGCCCCGGCGCAGCGCCATTGCCGCCGAATGAACAAAACTGGCTGGGCACGGATGGCACAAAACGTGACGTGCTGGCGCGGGTGATTCATGGTTTCCGCCTGTCGATCCTGTTCACCCTGATTGTGACCGGGCTGGCCTCTGTCATTGGGGTGATTGCAGGGGCGGTTCAGGGTTTCTTTGGCGGTTGGGTCGATCTGATCTTTCAACGGATCATCGAGATTTGGTCCTCCACCCCGCAGATCTACGTGATCATCATCATGTTCGCCATTCTGGGGCGCAGTTTCTGGCTGTTGGTGTTCCTGATGGTGCTGTTCGGCTGGATGTCCCTTGTGGGCGTGGTGCGGGCCGAGTTTTTGCGGGCGCGGAACCTTGAATACGTGCGCGCGGCGCGGGCGCTGGGTGTCGGGAATGTTACGATCATGTTCCGCCACATGTTGCCCAATGCGATGGTGGCAACGCTGACGATGCTGCCCTTTATCATCACGGGCACCATCAGCACGCTGGCGGTTCTGGATTTCCTCGGCTTTGGCCTGCCCTCCTCCGCCCCATCGTTGGGCGAGCTGACCTTGCAGGCCAAACAGAACCTGCAAGCGCCTTGGTTGGCCTTCACTGCGTTCTTTACCTTTGCGATCATGCTGTCGCTGTTGGTGTTCATTTTTGAGGGCATCCGCGATGCCTTTGATCCAAGAAAGACGTTTTCGTGACTGCACTGCTTGATGTCAAAGACCTGCGCGTATCCTTCCGGCAGGACGGGGCGCTGACCCATGCGGTCAAGGGTGTTTCCTTCCACGTGGAGCGGGGCGAGACGGTCGCGCTCGTCGGGGAGAGCGGTTCGGGCAAGTCGGTCTCGGCGCTGTCCACTGTGGCCCTGTTGGGCAGCAGTGCAGAAGTGTCCGGCTCTGTCACCTATGACGGCCAGCAGATGATCGGCGCGGATGACGCATTACTTCGCAAGGTGCGCGGCAACGACATCAGCTTTATCTTTCAAGAGCCGATGACCTCGCTCAACCCGCTGCACACAATTGAAAAGCAATTGGCGGAATCACTGGCCTTGCATCAGGGGCTGGTCGGGGCGGCGGCGCGGGACCGCATTCTTGAGCTGCTGGGCAAAGTTGGCATCAATGATGCGCAAAGCCGTCTGGGCGCTTATCCGCACCAGTTGTCAGGTGGGCAGCGGCAGCGGGTGATGATCGCAATGGCCTTGGCCAACAAGCCCGACGTGTTGATTGCGGATGAACCAACAACCGCGCTGGATGTGACCATTCAGGCGCAGATTCTCGACCTGTTGAAAGACCTCAAAGACAGCGAAGGCATGGGGCTTTTGTTCATCACCCACGATCTGGGCATCGTGCGGCGCATCGCGGACCGCGTTTGTGTGATGCAGCACGGCGAGATTGTCGAGCAAGGCCCCACCAAAGAGATTTTCGACGCCCCGCAACACCCCTACACCATCAAGCTGCTCAGCGCGGAACCAGCAGGTGCGCCAGACCCCGTTGCGCCAGAGGCCGAAGAGATCGTCAACACTGAACACCTCAAGGTGTGGTTCCCGATCCAGCAAGGGCTGCTGCGCCGCACTGTGGGCCATGTGAAGGCCGTGAATGACGCGACCCTGTCTGTGCGTGCCGGTGAAACGCTTGGTATTGTTGGCGAAAGCGGATCGGGCAAAACCACGCTGGCGCTGGCGATCATGCGGCTGATTTCCTCGGAAGGGGGGATCACCTTTATGGGGCAGGACGTGCGCAAATGGTCAACGCGTGAGTTGCGGCGGTTGCGCAAGGACATGCAGATCGTGTTTCAGGATCCGTTCGGGTCACTCAGCCCGCGAATGACTTGCTTTCAGATCATTGCCGAGGGGCTCGACATCCACAAAGTGGACCCAAACCGCGATCAGCGCGAACTGGTCCATGAGGTGATGGTCGAAGTGGGCCTCGACCCCGCCACGATGGACCGTTATCCGCATGAGTTTTCCGGCGGCCAACGCCAGCGGATCGCGATTGCCCGCGCCATGGTTTTGCGGCCGCGCCTGTTGGTGCTGGATGAGCCAACCTCGGCGCTTGATATGACAGTGCAGGTTCAGATTGTTGAGCTGCTGCGCGACCTACAGGTCAAATACGGCTTGGCCTATCTGTTCATCAGTCACGATCTCAAAGTGGTCCGGGCGATGTCGCACAAGGTGCTGGTGATGAAGCGTGGTGATGTGGTCGAATACGGCGCGGCTGAGGATCTCTATGACCGCCCGCAAAGCGACTACACCCGCACCCTGTTGCAGGCCGCGACCTGAGAAACAAAAGCAAGAATTTGCATTTCTGAATTTCTTGGCAATACTGCCGATATGAACACAAGACCCGAAGGCGCACCAACCGTGCGCAGACCCACCGTTGCAGACTTTAGATCCAGCCTAGGCTTGGGCCTTCGCGATTTCCTTGCCAACCCTGTCACGGACCTGTTTTTCGCCAGTTTCTTTGTCATCGTCGGGTTGATCATGGGCTGGATCACCTATGCCACCGGACAGACATTCTGGCTGATCCTTGCGGTGCTGGGCTTTCCCTTGGTCGGGGCGCTGGCGGCGTTGGGGTTCTACGAGACCAGCCGTTTGAGGGCCGCGGGCGAGCCGATCCATTTCCCCGATGTGCTGCGCGTCGTCTGGACCAGCAAATCAGGCCAGTTGCCATGGCTGGCCACCATCATCGTGGTGATCTTCCTGTTCTGGTTTTTCCTCGGACACATGATTTTTGCGCTGTTCCTCGGTCTTTCCCCGATGACGAATGTGTCCACCTCGCTTGAGGTGTTTCTGCGTCCTGATGGCTTGATGATGCTGGGCTTTGGCACTGTTATCGGTGCGATCTTTGCAACGGTGGTGTTCTCGCTCAGCGTGCTGGGCATGCCGATGCTGCTGGACCGTGATGTGGATTTTATGACAGCGATGCTGCGCTCCATGTCCGCAGTGCGTGACAGTTTTGCACTGTATCTTCTGTGGGGTATCTTTATCGGAGTTGTGACCCTTGCCGCGATGATCCCGCTGTTTCTGGGGTTGTTCATCGCCATGCCGGTGCTGGGGCACGCCACATGGCATCTTTACCGGCGGGTGACAGGCCAGGGGGCCTGACCCTAACCGCTGATCAGGCCCACCACCATTGCACCCAAGGCCACGACATGAATCAACATGATCGCCTTGTCACGCCACAAGATGCCAACCGTGAACCAGCCGATGAGACCGATTAGGAACAGATAGATATTAAGCGGCGTCAGGCCAAATGCCGTGGCGCTGTAGCCCATGATCTGCACAATCGAGGCCGCCCATTTGAGGATCATGATGCCGCGTTCCCGCTGCATCAGGCCAAGGCGGGGAAGGGGGAGTGACGTCATCTTAGATTACCTTTGCATAAGACATGGCAAGCGGGCCGAGAAACGCCGCCTGAACCTCGGAGGCCCCAAGGTGTACACCATTGAAGGAAAGCGCCTTGGCTCCGCAGGCATCTGATACCAACGTCACGTCATACCCCAGATCCCGTGCCGCACGGGCGGTGGCATCAATGCACATCTGCGTCATAGCGCCGATGATCGTCACATGGGTGATCCCCGCCGACTGAAGCTGTGTGTGCAGATCTGTTTCATGAAAGCTGTTTGGCCGGTGTTTGAGGATCACCGCCTCACCTTTAAGGGGGGCAACCGAGGCATGGATTTGCGCACCGAGCGTGCCGGGGCGAAAGAACGGGGCGCTGTCGCTGGCAGCCTCGTGATAGACATGCACGATCATCTCACCCGCGGTCCGGGCATCGTGCAACACTTCGGCTGCCTGAGACGCGACACGGTCCATATCCTCGACGGGCCACAGGCCGCCGGTGAAATAATCATTCTGGATGTCCACAAGGATCAGGGCATTCGCATTGCTCATATCAGCCTCACAGGTCCAGCGGGTTGATCTGGATCGTCTTGCCACGCCGGAACCAGCGGCGGCGGGCAGTTTTGTTCTTGCCGGGATGTTCGCGCATTTCCACCTTGTCGGTGCGGGTCGCAGTCATGAAGGCTTGCGCATAAATATTTAACATGTCGGTTCCTTTTCTTGCATGTTTCTGCTGTTGAATATGTTTGAAACGGTGACATACTGCGAGTCACCGATGTTCGCCTTATGTAAGCTGGAGTTTAATATGGATTGGCGTCACCTTCCGCCACTGTCGGCGCTCAGGGCCTTTGCCGCCTTTGCCCAGACCCGCAATGTGGTCGCAGCAGGTGAGGCGCTTGGGGTCAGTCACGCGGCGATCAGCCAGCAATTGCGGGCGCTGGAGGCGCATCTTGATGTGGCGTTGCTTGATCGGTCCGGGCGCGGTTTGCAACTGACGCAACCGGGCGAGACATTGGCCAAAGCGCTGCATGCCGGCTTTGCCGCGATGATCGAAGCGGCACAGGAAATCACCGGCGCACGGGATGATAAGCCGCTTCATATTTCTGTCACGCCGACCTTTGCCGCCTCATGGCTGATGCCGCGCATGCCAAAGTTTCGGGCACGGCATCCCGAAGTGGATCTGATGATCGACCCCACACCAGAGATTGTTGCGCTATCCTCAGATGGGATCGACGTGGCGCTGCGGTACGGCGTAGGGCCGTGGCCTGGGCTGGATGCGGAAATGCTGCTGCGCTCGCCCATGGTGGTGGTGGCAGCGCCTTGTCTGGTCGGAGATGGACCGGGGCCGGACATCAACGCCCTTGCGGATCTGCCATGGCTCGAAGAGTTTGGCACATCGGAAAGCACCCGCTGGCTGGACCGCCACGGCATGTCCGGCGCGCGTAAGCATGGTATGGTGCAGGTACCCGGCAATCTGTTGCTTGATGGGGCGCGGGACGGGCAGGGGGTGATCGTGACCGTGCGCGAATTTGTAGCGCGGGACATCGCGGCAGGGCGTTTGCGCGAGTTGCACATCGAGCCGGACGATGACGCCGGCTATCATCTGGTCAAACGGCCCGGCGTGATGCGGCCCGTTCTGAAATCATTTGTAACGTGGATCCGCCGCGAGGCGCGTGAGACCGCTTAGAAAAGCAAATGCCGCCTGAGGGTTAGCTCGGGCCGATCATAAAGCAGCTGATCTTGCGCGCTGCCAAGCGGCGACAGGCCAGATCCGCAGTTTCACGGGTCATCCCGAGGAAGTTGGCATCAAAGCCCTGCGGCCGCCGCACCACTTTGCGCAGGCTGCCATCCAAGGTGGCCATTTCCGCCAAAGCTGTTTTTAACAATACTTTTTCTGCTGCAAACTTGCTGGGGTAGCGACCCACGTTCACGCCCCAATGGCGACCGCCGGATGTCGAAACACGGGTCACGACCTCTTGCGGGCGGGCGACCTTTTTGGTGGCGGCTTTGGCCAGCTTGGTTGGCCGGGCCGCAGGTCTGATCGACACGGCGGCAGAGGCCAATGTCACATTTGGGGCAGCTTCGGCTGGTTTCGTTTCGGCGGCCTCGGCCACGGGTTTGACCGGCGGTTTGGCTTCCTCTGCTGGCTTGGCCTCGGCGACCAGGACCGGCGCTTGATGGCCCGGACGCAGGACGGGACGCTTTGATTTCTTGACAGCGCCGTTCACGCGGATGGTCTTGCCCGCGCCACCTGCGGTGGAGCCGGGCACAACAGATTTTTTGGTTTCGACGGCTGCATAAACCGGTTTGGCCGGTTTGCGCAGCGGCGCACGTGAGGGCGCACGGCGGAAACCCAGATCCATCAGCTCAGCCACTTTGGCATTGCGCGACGAGGTGGATTTGCCACCAAAGACGGTCACGATAATACGCTCATTGCCCCGCTCGGCAGAGGCCGTGAGGTTAAAGCCGGAGGCACGTGTGTACCCCGTCTTGATCCCGTCCGCACCGCGATAGCTGTTGAGGAAACGGCGGTTGGTGTGGGTCACTTTACGCACGCCCGCATCGGCGGTGATGCGCGAGAACAGGTTGTAATACTGCGGGAAGTCATAGAGCAGATGCCGCCCCGCGATGGTCATGTCGCGAGCGGTGGACAGATGCCCCGCTTCGGTGAGGCCGTGCATGTTCTTGAATGTGGTCCGCGTCATCCCCAGCGCCTTGGCGGTGCGGTTCATGCGGCGGGCAAACTTGGCCTCTGAGCCCGAGATCGCCTCGCCAATCGCCGTGGCGGCATCATTGGCGGATTTGACGGCGGCGGCGCGGATCAGATAACGCAGTGCAATGCGCTGGCCGGGGCGCAGGCCCAGCTTGCTGGGCGGCTCCGCTGCGGCCTTTTTGGAAATCTTGACCTTGGTATCAAGCGAGATCTCACCGCGCTGGATCGCCTCGAAGGCCACATAGAGGGTCATCATCTTGGTCAGGGAGGCCGGATGCAGGCGGGTGTCGGCGTTGCGGGCATGCAGCACCTTACCGGTGCGCGCGTCGATCACATAAGCGGCATAGGGCGCAGCCATCGCACTCAGCGGAAGCACCACCAAAAGCCAGAAAGCCGTGATAAAAAATAGCCCCAAACGGGCCGGCTGAACGCGCCGCGCCTTCATGATGAACTGCCTTTGTCTGCCTCAAGCCGCCGATTTATTCGACTGGCCATGTATTATTATCGTTCGATATTAGCATAAGGTGTATTCAAAATAAACCCATTCATTCAAAGGATTAACGGGAAATTAACGTTTCTGTTTGTCAACATGTTGGGTTTGTTGTGCATCGATCCCCCATCAGAGCCATTGTGGCGGGAATAAGGCAAGAACTTGGCGTCGTGCCATGTTTCACTTGCGCCAGAATTGCGAGGATCGGAATCGTCCAAATCAGCCTTGCGTGAGACCGCGCACAAATTCGGGCAGGGCGCCGAGATCGGTCAGCTCTGCAAACCGCGGGGCGTGGTCGGGGGCATTGGCGTGTTCAATCGCCCAAGTTAACCCATGCGGGATCAACACGCCCCAACCGCCGGCATCAATCATCGGCACCACATCCGAGGCCATGGAATTGCCCGCCATCAGGCCTTGATCGGCGCCGGTACCCAGCCGGGTAAAGATCTCGTGGTATTCGGCTGCGGTCTTGTGCGAGACGATTTCAATCGCATCAAAATGGTCACGCAACCCCGATTGCGCCAGCTTGCGCGACTGGTCCAAAAGATCGCCTTTGGTGATCAGGATCAATTTGAAATCATCGCGCAGTGCGTCCAGCGTTGCCTCGACATGGGGCAGCAATTCAATCGGATGGGATAGCATATCGCGCCCCGCTGCCAGAATTTCACCGATGACCTGCGATGGCACCTTGCCGTCGGTCACCTCAATCGCGGTTTCGATCATCGATAGGGTGAACCCTTTGATGCCAAAGCCGTAGTGCGGCAAATTGCGCCGCTCCGCCGCCAAAAGGCGGTCCATCAGGTGGTCCTTTTCTGTATGATCCGCCAATAACTCGGCAAAATGCGCCTGCGTCATCGCAAAGAAGCGTTCGTTGTGCCAAAGCGTGTCATCTGCATCGAGCCCGATGGCGGTTAACGGCGTGGTCATTTTCTTCTGCCTCTTTTCTAATGCCTGTGGCAGGTTATATAGACGCCAACACGACTCACCAATGTTTCGAAACAGCTCAGGAGCAGCAATGCGCCTTGATGATCATATGATGGCAGACCGGCCCGGCGATGATGACGGCCAGACCGACCTGCTGACCAAGACCAAGCCAAAGACCAAACGCCCGCCTTTGTACAAGGTGATG
>Ga0316204_10003006_pt1 | contig 35579 bp, 31 predicted proteins | sample 6monrhotite_MG_2_FD_205661 | JGI IMG/M metagenome (GOLD analysis project Ga0316204, IMG submission 205661) | Microbial mat bacterial communities from mineral coupon in-situ incubated in ocean water Damariscotta River, Maine, United States -... | ecosystem: Environmental > Aquatic > Marine >... | reverse complement strand
ATGCAAACCCAAGTGGGCATGCCAGACGACCCGAGAGTCACTGCACAGGGGGGGAATTTCGACGACGAGGAACGAGGAGACTTGAAATGGGGGGGAAGCGCAGGTTCCCCACAGCAAGCAACGCGGGTTGGCAGCCGCGAATCCGTCAAAGTGGCTAAGAGCCGGTCTGGAGGACCTGAACTAACGACCACGATCCATGCGGCAGCCGAACTCCTACTGACCGTCACAATCCATGCGGCAGCCGCGTTCCCAGTGACCTCCACGCTCCCTGCGGCAGCCCAACCCGCCCGGTCCAATCCCCACCGGCCCCAATCCCACCGAGCCCATGCCCACCGGGCCCAGGTCCGCCGGACCGAACGCTCGGGGCTACGGAAACGCTGATGTCTGGGGCTGGGGGCACGGGTTGGGCTGCCGCATGGATCGTGGAGGTCACAGGGGGTTCGGCTGCCGCATGGATCGTGTGACTTAGTTCCGCTCTTCGGCCACTTTGACGGATTCGCCGCTGCCAACCAGCGTTGTCTCTGGAGGGGAACCTGCGCTTCCCCTCCCGCGCAAGTCTCCTCGTTCCTCGTCGTCGCGCTGCCCCCCGGTCTGGAGGACCCTGTGCAGTGACTCTCGAGTCGTTTGGCATGCCCACCTGGGTTTGCATCCATTGCGAAACCTGACCGGTTTTACTGGATTTGTCCGGAACAACAACAACTGGGCTCCGTCGAAAACCGTCCACGTGTTCGCAAGGTCTTGCCTCCTGATGTCGCCTTGCGGCGAGGCATCTGACGTCGCAACACCCTCTCGCGTGCGGCGCTGGGACGTCACGTTCCTCAACGGTACGCCTTCGCAGTTGGCGCGCGCCATCCGGCGCGATCTGACGGAAGGTGCGGGCTTAGCGAGACGACATCACGTTCCTCAGAGGGGCCTCTTCGCAGTTGGCGCGCCGTGCGGCGTGTTCAAGCCGCCCTGAAGCCGCTGGAGTCGCTGTGAAGCAGCCGCTGGAGTCGCTGTGAAGCAGTCGCTCTGAATGGAGGAGAGGAGAGGAGGAGTACCGGCGCTGATGATCGGAGCTGTCGCGCTCCGCGCTCAGAGCTCTCTTCGTTCGCGGGGAGCGCGGGGAGCGCGGGGAGCGCGGGGAGCGCGGGGAGCGCGGGGATCGCGGCCTGCGCGCTTCGTGCGGGGCTCTCAATGCGAGAGTTTCACGCTCGCACGCTCGGTCGGCGCTGCCTGAGCACAATTGATCCGGGAAGCTGCGTCCATTCGAGCGCGCTCACGTCTCCAGGAGTGAAACCACACTCCCTCCTTGGAGAATCCGATGAGCAAGCCGATCACGACTCCTGCAGCCAACCCCACCAGCGAGCGCTCCGCCGCGCCGGCGAAGACCGACACCGACATCAGCGCGTCCGGCTGCTGCGACACACAGAAGCAGTCTGTCTGCTGCGAGCCCTCCGAGAAGTCCGGGTGCTGCGGCCCCGAGAACCCCGCGGTTCAGGCGGGGGGCTGCGGCTGCCAATAGACCGGTCTCCATCAGACCGGTCTCAGTCCGTCCGACGAAACGTCATGACATCCTGCTCCTCAGTCACGTTGGTGAGCCGCAGGGTGTCCGCGCCGGGGAAGCTCAGATCGTAGGTGGTCTCGGGCTCCCCCTCGCGTCGGGACTTGATGAGAGCGCCGGCCTGGGTCTCGTTGACCACCGCGTAGGTCGCGATGTCCTCGACGGTCCCAAAGCGCATGGTCATCAGATCCGCGGTGACCGTGAGGGTGGCCTTATCGAGGTTCCCGATCACCTCGCGCATCTCCGCGACCATCTCGGGCTCACCCTGCTGAATCGCCATCTGAGTGAACTGGAACTGGGTCTGCTCTTCCGGGGTCATCTCCAGCGCCTGGATGTCCTCGGACGCCGCCGGCGGATCGGCGATCGCCAGGCTCTGGATCGCATAGCGGCGCTCCTCGACATCGGACATGACGATGACCCAGTCACCGTACGCGCGCTCCGAGGCCCGCAGCGGTGTCTTCTTCTTCGCGGCGGGCGCGGCCTCCGCGGCCTCTTCAGCGACGGGATCCGACGCCTCGTCACCGCCGCAACCGACGAGCAGGGAGAGGAGCATCACAGCGCGCCACATACAGCCTCCTGAGCAGATGGGAGAGGGTATCACCCCAGCGCCGCGTTCATCATCGCCTCGTAGGGCGTGAAGTGGAGCAGCTCCGGGTGCCACTGGAGCCCCATGTAGAAGCGGTGACCGATGAGCTCGATGGCCTCGACGACGCCGTCGGGGGCGCGGCCGGTGACGGTCTGGGAGCCGGGGCTCTTCACGGCCTGGTGGTGGGTGGAGTTGACGGTGATGCGATCGCCAAAGATCACCCGACAGAGGCCGCCGTCGAAGTCGACGGCGTGCCACGGCTCGGAGGGGTCGGTGAGCTGCTCGTGCTGGAGGGCCGCGGGCAGATCGCTGGCGATGTCCTGGTAGAGGTCGCCGCCCGTGGCCACAGCCATCACCTGCATGCCGCCGCAGACCCCCAGCGTGGGGATCCCACGCTCGATGCAGAGCCGGGCGAGGGTCAGCTCCGCGCCGGTGCGCGGGGCGTCGACTCGATCCAGGCGGCCCTCGGCGGCGGCGCCGTACTCCCGGGGATCGATGTCGGTCTCGCCGCCGGTGATCACCACGGCGGAGATGCCTTCGAGCACGGACTCCAGGTCTTCGCAACCTGGAGGGAGCAGGATCGGCTCGCCGCCGCAGCGGCGAACCGCGTCGACGTAGCGGCGCTTGATCCAGTACTCGGGTCGCTTGGGGCGGACGCGGGGGCTCGCGAGGTAGCCCCCGCCGTCGCGACTGTCGGTGGTGATGAGCACGCGCAGAGCCAAGCGGGCCTCCCAGGATGGGAGGACTGTACCGCAGGCCGGGCCGGAGCGGGCCCGCCCATCACTCCCGGAGCAGCTCCCAGGAACCTGTCACCGGCCCATCGATCGGCCCCCAGTCGCCCACCGCGGCGCAGTCGCCGAAGTCATACACACCGCTCACCTCGATCCCCTGGCTGGTCCCCGAGATGTCCCCCGCCGTGGTGATGTTCATCACCCCCTCGACGCCCTGACCGCCGCCGCTGGAGGTGAAGGTGATCACCAGCTCCCCGCCTGCCGTGAGGGTGCCCTGCGCGATCCCATCATCCGCCCCGTCATAGGTCCCCGAGTGCTCCCCCTGGCAGGCCGCGAAGTCTCCAGCGCCGGTGTCATCACCGCCAGTCGCGCCATCCCCGCCCTCATCACCGCCAGTCGCGCCATCCCCGCCAGTCGCCGCGGTGAGGCCGGTGTCGTCACCGTCCTCCACCTTGATGACGCAGCCAGTGGCGATCAACGAACCAGCCATCAAGACAGCCAGCGTACAAGTCAATCGAGTCATGTGGGCCTCCTTTCCCACACGGTAGAGGCGGGCCCGCCCCCCGACGCTGACCGGGCTCGTCAGAATCAGGACACTTCTCGCCTCAACCGATTGCAGCAGACGAGACAGAATAGGAGCGGCACCTGGTCCGTTACTGCGGCCATGCACACGCCCACCGTCGCGCCGCTCATCGTCACCCGCCTGCTCGCCGCCGCCCGCCGCCGCGGACTGGACGTCGACGCGCTCTGCCGGCAGGCGAGCATCGCCCTCCCCGCCTCCCCGGGGTACAGCGAGCGCCTGCCCGCCGCGAACCTCCACGCGCTCTGGGAGGTCGCCGCCGAGGCCCTCGGCGACTGGAGCGGCTTCTCCCTGATGGTGGCTGACGTCGCCCCGACCGAGGCCCGCAGCCCCCTCCACTTCCTGGTGCGCGCCCAGCCGACCCTCGGCGACGCCCTGGATCTGGGCCTCCGCTACTGGCCCGCCTACACCGACGCCTACCGCTGGCGCCGGGAAGACCGGCGGACGACCACCGTGGTCGCGGCGTCAGGGGCGGGTGAGCGCCTCGGGGAGCGGGCCACCGTGGAGCACGACCTGCTGGACATGGTCCGGAACGGCCGGCAGATCGTGAGCGCGCCCTTCCCGCTCATCGAGGTGCGCCTGCGGCACGCCCCCCTCGCCTCCCCCGCGGCCTACGCCGACGCCTTCGGGGCGCCGGTGCGCTTCGGCTGGCACCGGGACGAGATGGTGATGGCGCGCGCGGGCCTCTCGCTCCCCTGCGTCCACGCCGACCCTGTCATCGCCGGCTATCTGGAGGAGGATCTGGCTCGGATCGTCGCGCGCTTCGAGCGCCCCGGGACCGCCCGGGAGCGGCTGGAAGGCTTCCTCACCGCCTCCCTCCCTCACGATCCAGGGCTCGACGCCGCCTCCCGCCACCTGGGCATGAGCCCGCGCAGCCTGCACCGCAGGCTCTCCGAGGAGGGCTGCAGCTACCGGGACGCCCGGGACACGGCCCGCTTTCAGCTCGCCGCCGAGTGGCTGCTGCGGGAGCCCGTGGAGCGGGTGGCCGAGCGGCTCGGCTACTCCGAGCCCCGGGCCTTCCGCCGGGCCTTCAAGCGCTGGACCGGACGCGCCCCCGACGCGTGGCGACGACACCTCCCAGCCGTGGCCGCGAGCCCCGTACGGCCGGTGCTACCCTCCAGCGTATGAGCGAGAAGGGTCTGTTCGAGATTGGCGGTCTGCTCACCGTGGGCGGGGTGATCCTCGCGGCGATCGTCGGCGACGCCACCGGCTGGGTGCGCTGCGAGCAGCACCACCTGGGCACCCAGATGGAGATGCAGGCTGTCGCCAGCGCCGTCCGGGACTTCGAGGCGGAGCGCGGCGCCCTGCCGGTGAGCCTCACGGAGGTCGCTGACAGGTTTGACGCCGGCGTGCCCCCCGACGACTACTTCGGGCGGCCCTTTCAGTACGTCCGCCCGGGACCGGACGGCGAGGACTTCTCGCTGATGTCGCTCGGGCGGGACGGCGTCGAGGGGGGCATCGGCGAGGACGCCGACGTCTGGTTCGAGCCCTGCGACTGAGCGCGCCTCACCGCGCTCCCGCACCTCAGGGGCTCCAGCCCTCGCAGAGGCTGTCCAGCTCGTAGGGATCCGTTCGCGCCGGGTGGCGCCCGACGACGTACTCGGAGAGCTCGGCGCTCAGCACCGCCTCCAGGTGCGCCTGATAGTCCTCACCGCCCCACTGCGCGTACTCCGCGCAGATCGTCTCGCGGTTCTCCCACAGGTACTCGCTCACCCCGCGCTGCACGCTGGACGTGTGCACCGAGGGGTTCATCACCTCGTCGAACTCCCAGCTCACCCACTCGCTCCAGTCCCAGCTCCGGGCCTGCACCACGCAGCCATCCTCGCCCAGCGCCACCACGCTGCCGGGTGTCAGCAGGCCCAGGTAGAAGCGATAGCCCGCCCAGTTGGCGGCCAGATCGGCGTAGCTGAAGGTCTTGGAGGTCAGCAGGCCGAAGTAGGTGCGCTCCGTGCGGGTGCCCCAGCGCAGCGCGCGCTCCGGGTCGGTGCCCCCGCGGCTGCGGCGGTAGTAGTCGTAGCCCACGGCGAAGAAGTGCCCGATCTTGTCGACGCCCAGCAGGGTGTCGTCCAAGCGAGCGGTGTCGCAGGGCCCCACCACGCGCAGGATGAGCGACTGCCAGCCGGTCAGCCCTCCGAAGATGTCGTCCCGCTCGTCAAAGGAGTGCTGATCGCCGGGATCGCCCTCCAGCCACGCGTCGTAGCGGTGGTAGCCGAAGCGGCGCAGGGCGTCGCGGGATTCGGCGAGCTGGGTGCCGCCGGTGAGGCGGTCCAGCTCGTAGGCCAACACCTCGCGGGTGTCGGCCTCGCTCATCCCGCAGCCGGTGCGCGCGTTGGTCCGCTCCACCGCGTGCGCGACCACCGTGTCCATCGCCAGCTCGGCGATCCATGCGGAGTCCCGGAGCGGCGTCGCGCGGTGGGTGAGCTGATCGGTCTCGTAGGCAGCGGCTGATCCGTCGATCAGCGCGGCGAGGAGCAGGGGGATCACGTAGGCTGCGCGCACTGTCACTGCGTATAACCCCGACAGACGCTACTTCTTGCGCATGAGCTCGACCTCGAGGTTGAGCTTCACCTCGTCGCCCACGACCCCCTCGGCGACGTAGAAGGTCATCCCGTAGTCGCTCCGCTTGATGGTCGCCGTGGCGGTGGCGCCGCGACGAACGCCGCCCCAGGGATCCTCGACCTCTCCGCTCAGCCCGGAGACCTTCAGGGTGACCGGCTTGGTGACGCCCAGCAGGGTCAGGTTGCCCGTGAGGTCGAAGCCGTCGCTCGTCACGTTCTTGGTGCCGGTGGACTTGAAGGTCGCCTGGGCGTGCTGATCGACGTCGAAGAAGTCCGCGTTCCGCAGGTGGTCGTCCCGCTTCTGGAGGCCGGTGTAGACGCTGGACACGTCGATGGTGATCTCGGCGCTCGTGTCCTTCAGGTTGTCGCTGTCCAGCGTGACCTTGCCCTCGAAGGCGCCGAAGCGCCCGACGACATTGGAGACGCCCATGTGGCGGACCTGGAAGCCGACGGTCGTGTGCCCGGCGTCGATCTCGTAGGTCTCGGCGGCGGCCGGAGCGGCAGCAGAGACGGAGGAGAAGACGAAGAGCAGGGCGGCGGGGGCCAGGAAGGAGAGATAGCGCATGGATTGAACCTCCGACCCGCAATCGTCGCGGGTGTTGTTGGAAGTCTAATCCCACCAACCCATCTCGAAAATCGAGAAAATTACGTACAATCCCATCTACTAATCAGATGGGTTGCGTAACCTACAGCTCGAAGTCGGCGCGATCGTGCAGGGAGCGGTCACAGGGGACGACGACGCCGCGCTTCAGGACCGCGGAGTTCTCCGGGAAGACCGCCACCTTCTGATCCTCAGTGTAGAAGGGCAGACCGTAGCCGCCCATGATGCACTCCAGCGCCCCGGACTCGTGGGGACGCAAGGCGCCCTCGACCCGCAGCGCGCACCGCTCGAACTTGCGGGCCCCCCAGGTCGATCGACACTCGCCTTCGACGGCGATGCGGACGGTCTTCTGCCACTGCTCGTAGGCCAGCGTACGGGAGAGCTCGCTCACCTCGCGCCGGGTCGCGCGGCGGTAGGTCTCGTTGGAGAGGATCTGATCGCCGTAGGCCTCCAGCAGCTCGCCGCGGAAGTGCTCCAGGTGCTCGTTCTCCGAAGTCCGCAGCGCCAGCAGATCGCCCACCGAGTCCACCTCGGAGTGAGCCACCTGGAGCGCCTGCTTGTAGTGGGCCTCGATGCGCGCGATCACCTCGCGGCTGTCTCGGAGATCCAGGTCGAGATCGACTCTGGACTCCTGGAGGTGCTCCTCGCGCTCGATGAACTCGGTGTGCGCCCGGAGCAGCGCCTGAGCGTCGGTCTCGAGCTGGGCGATGTAGCCCTCGCGGGCGCTCTCGGCGCCCGCGGCGTGCTCCAACGCGGTGTCGCACTCGAACTGGAGCTGCTGCAGCTCCGCCTCGTGAGCGCGGTCCTGTTGGTAGAAGATGCCGGCTACCCCCAGCGCCATCGTTGAGACAGCGGCCAGTCCCTGGATGATCTTTATCATCGCTACTGATGCACTCCTGGCGATGTGGCCACCCTCAACAACTCAACGCTACTTTACAGCACTTTTGCTCAATTCGGATCAAGAAACGACGATTGAAACCGCCGCGTAAGTGCACCGAGTGAGCAGAGCGCGCCTTGTGATCCATCCCCGGGCGTGTGATCTCCCTCCCATGGAGGCCAATGTGACGCGACCGATGATCTGGGGGCTGCTTGTCCCGCTCCTCGCAGGGACGGCGATCGTCACCGGCTGTAAGAACGTCGGCTACGAGGGAGACTCCCCGGGCGAGTGCAGCGATGGCGCCGACAACGATCGGGACGGCCTCTACGACTGCGACGACGACAGCTGCTCCGGCGCGGATATCTGTGTCAACCCGCCCGATCCTGACGCCTGCGATCCGACCGTCGTGGACGCCGACGAGGACGGCTACGACGACATCGAAGATCCCGAGAACCCCGGCGCGGTGCTGGACTGCGACGACTGCAATGCCGACATCAGCCCGGACGCGGTGGAGATCCCCTACGATCTGGTGGACAACGACTGCAGCACCGAGACCCGCGACGACGACGCCGATCAGGACGGCTACGCGGTGAACCAGGACTGCAACGACGAGGCCCCGGACATCCACCCGGACGCGGAGGAGATCCCCTACGACGGCATCGACAACGACTGCGCCGCCGCGACGCCGGACGACGATCTCGACGGCGACGGCTACCTGCTCGCCGACGACTGCGACGACGCGGACCCGGAGATCAGCCCGGACGCGGAGGAGATCCCCTACGACGGCATCGACAACGACTGCGCCGCCGGCACCCTGGAGGATGACCTCGATCAAGACGGCTACGCCCTCGCCGACGACTGCGACGACGGCGACAGCGCCAACCTCCCGGGCGTCATCGCGACCTGCCTGGGCGTGCACCAGGCGGACCGGACCTTCCGGGGCCTGGAGCGCGAGGAGTACGGCGAGGCGCTGGAGGCCGGCGACCTGGACGGCGACGGCGTCGACGAGATCCTGATCGGGGCGGCCGGCGCCGCGGACGCCGCGGGCGCTGTGATGATCTACGCCGGGGAGACCCTGATGGGCAGCCTGGTGGCCGTCGAGGTCTACGACCAGCTCGGGCGCGGGCTCTCCATGCGCGACGATCTGGACGGCGACGGGCGGGCGGATCTGCTCGCCAGCGCGGCCGGCGCGGACCCGGGGGGCCTCACCAACGTGGGCGAGGTCTACCTGATGGGCTCCGCCCGCTACGGCGAGTGGTCCGCCGGGGGCTCCATCGCCGAGCTGTCGACCGCGGTGTTCCGGGGCGAGACCGAGCTGGACTACCTGGGCAACACCTTCACCACCGGCGACCTGGACGGCGACGGCCTCGCGGAGCTGCTGATCGGCTCCCCGGGCAACGACGTGGCGGCCACCAACGGCGGCACCATCGCCTTCTTCTCGGGCGCCGCCATCCCCACCGGCGTGGTGGCCATCGCCTCCGCGGACACCTTCCTCACCGGCGCCTACCGGGACGAGATCGGCGACCTCTCCACGGCGATCGTCGGCGACCTGAACGGCGACGGCTACCGGGATCTGGTCGTCGGGCTGGACAACTCCCTCGGCGCCAGCGACGTGGCCGCGGGCGCTGTGTGGCTGCTGCCCGGCGGCGGCATCCCCGAGGGCGACGCCCGCTCGCTGGCCTTCGCCGAGCTGCACGGCCTGGACTCGGGCGACGCGCTGGGCAAGTCGGTGGCCACCGGCGATCTGGACGGCGACGGGGACGACGAGATCTTCGTCAGCGCGCCCTACGCCGACGTGGTGTCCCTCGACGCGGGCGGCCTCTACCTGTTCGAGGGCGGCGGGCGGCTCTCCGGGGCCATCTCCGCCGAGGACGCCCTCCTGTCCTGGGGCGGCGACATCGCGCTGGAGAGCGCCGGCAGCAGCCTGTGGATGGCCGAGCTGGACGGCGACGGGATCCTCGATCTGCTGGTCGCCAGCCCGTACCGCGAGGATCGCGGCCGGGGCTACGTGCTCTCCGGTGGCGACCTCGGCGTCTGGGGCGGGACGAAGCTCGACGACGACGCCACCACCTGGATCGCCGGCGCCCAGATCGGCGACGGCCTCGGGGTCACCCTGGCGACCACCGCCAGCGGCGCCGTCGCGGTGGGCGCGCCGGGGGTCGGCGAGGGCGAAGGCGCGGTCTACGTCTTCGAGTGAGCCAGACGGGTTAGAGCGGGGGGCATGGCACCCGCGACCTGGACCGACTGGCCGGCGCGCCGCTCACCCGGGCGCGCTGGATTCGCCGCCGCCGTCGTGGTGGGCTCAGTAGCTGTGATCGCCCCGATGGAGCCCGTGCTCGCGGCGCTGGGCGCGGCCTTATTACTGGGGGCCACCGGCGAGGTGCTGCTGCCCACCCGCTACACCCTCGACGATGAGGGCGTGGAGACCGCGACCCTGCTCGGGCGTCGGCGCCGCCCCTGGTCGCAGCTCGGCGCCTGGCGGGCCAGCGGTGACGGCTTCTCAGTCGATGGCAGCGGCCCCGCGCGGATCCTGCGGCGGCGGCGGGCCGTGCGCCTGCGTTCGCCGGCGGACGCCGCGGCGGTCGCCGGGTGGCTCACCGAGCGGCTGGGCCCCGAGGGCGGCCCGTGAGCCCCCGCGCCCCCCTGGAGGTCAGCGACGCACAGTCCCGGGCGGTGGACCGCGTCGCCCGCTTCATCGTACGCTTCGAGCTCACCGTCCCTGTCATCTTGAGCCTCGAGGCCATGCGTCCTCTCTCCTACGTGGGCAGTCAGTTCATGCACATGCTCACGCCGTCCATCACCGCTCTGCTGAGCAATGAGGACTGGGAGGCGCTCGCCGCGCTGCTCGAAGACCGCCGGGGGCTGGGGTACATCATCGAGCGGATCGAAGTCACGGACCGGGAGTACCGCTTGAAACGAAAGGGCGAGGAATGAGCGACAAGCAGCCTAAGCAGCAGCAGCTCGACATCCGCAGCGTGCTCGCGACCGACTGCGGCTCCACCACCACCAAGGCCATCTTCATCGAGAAGGTGGACGGCGAGTACCGTCAGACCTGGCGCGGCGAGGCCCCCACCACCGTGGAGGCGCCCTTCGAGGACGTCACCCGCGGGGTGCTGAACGCCGCCACCGAGATCCAGGAGCTGAGCGGCCGCAAGCTCATCCGCGACGACGGCAGCGGCATCCTGACCCCCGAGAACGGGGACGAGGGCGTCGATCTCTACATCTCCACCAGCTCCGCCGGCGGCGGCCTCCAGCTCGTCGTGGGCGGGGTGGTGCGCTCCATGACCGCCGAGTCCGCCATGCGCGCGGCGCTGGGCGCCGGCGCCATCGTGATGGACACCTTCGCCACCAACGACAAGCGGCAGCCCCACGAGCAGATCGAGCGCATCCGCCAGCTCCGCCCCGACATGATCCTGCTCGCCGGCGGGGTCGACGGCGGCACGGTCAAGCACGTCATGGCGCTCGCCGAGCGCATCAAGGCCGCCCGGCCCCGCACGCGGCTCGGCGGCGGCTACAACCTGCCCGTCATCTACGCGGGCAACGACAAGGTCCGGGGCGCCATCAAGGAGCTGCTGGGCGAGATCAGCGACCTGCAGATCGTCGACAACGTGCGCCCCGTCATGGAGCAGGAGAACCTCGGCCCCGCCCGGGACAAGATCCACGACCTCTTCCTGGAGCACGTCATGGCCCAGGCTCCGGGCTACGGCAAGCTGATGGCGTGGTCGGACGCGCCCATCATGCCCACGCCGGGCGCGGTGGGGCTCATCATGCAGACCATCGCCCGCCAGCGCGGCATCAACGTGCTGGGCGTCGACATCGGCGGCGCCACCACCGACGTCTTCTCGGTGTTCGGCCCCCACTTCAACCGCACCGTCTCCGCCAACCTGGGCATGAGCTACTCGGTCTCCAACGTGCTGGCCGAGGCGGGGCTGCCGCAGATCCTGCGCTGGGTCCCCTTCGACATCGACGAGAAGGGTCTGCGCAATCGGATCGGCAACAAGATGATCCGCCCCACCACCATCCCGCAGACCCTCGAAGAGCTGAAGATCGAGCAGGCCATCGCCCGGGAGGCGCTGCGGCTCGCCTTCATCCAGCACAAGGAGTTCGCGGTGGCCCTGAGGGGCGTGCAGAAGCAGCGCACCATCGCCGACGCCTTCCGGCAGATCGGCGACGACTCGCTGGTGCAGATGATGGCGCTGGATCTGGTCGTCGGCAGCGGCGGCGTGCTCTCCCACGCCCCCCGGCGGGTCCAGTCCATGCGCATGATGATCGACGCCTTCGCCCCCGAGGGCATCACCCAGCTCGCGGTCGACTCCATCTTCATGATGCCGCACCTCGGCGTGCTCTCCACGGTCAACGAGGAGGCGGCGACCCAGGTGTTCGAGAAGGACTGCATCATCTACCTGGGCACCTGCGTGGCCCCCATCGGGGAGCTGAACCCCAACAAGCCGGTGATGAAGGTGCAGCTCGGCTCGGAGAGCTTCACCATGAACGCCGCCGAGCTCAGGCTCATCGAGCAGCCCCACGAGGAGGAGCGGTCGATGACAGTCACCCCCCTCCAGTCCACCCTCGACCTCGGCGCGGGCCCCGGCAAGGCCCTGACCGCCACCGTCCGCGGCGGCGTCGCGGGCCTGGTCTTCGACACCCGCGGCCGCCCCATCCAGATCCCGGAGGCCCCCGCCGTGCGCGTGCCGCTGCTGGAGAAGTGGGTCGAGGCCCTCGGTGAGTACCCCGACCCGGGAGCGCAGTAACCATGGCAGCTATCTTCACACCGGGGCTCAAGGTCGTTGAGCACGACATCGTCCAGAAGGACCGACGCCTGCCCCTCGAGGGCGAGGTGATGGTCAAGGCGGGCGACATGGTCAAGGCGGACACGATCGTCGCCCGCACTGAGCTCCCCGGCAAGATCTACCCCGTCAACGTCGCCAACCAGCTCGGCGTCGACCCGGGCCGCCTGAACGAGTTCATGGACAAGGCGGTCGGCGACAGCGTCACCGAGGGCGAGATCGTGGCCCGGACGCCGGGCTTCCTCGGCATGTTCAAGTCCGAGGTCACCGCCATCGTCTCCGGCACCATCGAGGCCATCTCCACGATCACCGGCCAGGTCATCTACCAGGCGGATCCCATCCCGGTGCAGATCAACGCCTACATCGACGGGCGCGTGGTCGAGATCTTCCCGGAGGAGGGCTGCGTGGTCCAGGCCGCCGCCACCTTCGTCCAGGGCATCTTCGGCCTGGCGGGCGAGGCCCGGGGCGAGCTGGTGATGGCCGTCGACGACCCCACCATCGAGCTGACCGGCGCCCACATCACCGCCGACATGAAGGGCAAGGTCATCGTGGGCGGCTGCTACCTGACCATCGAGGCCCTCCAGCGGGCCATCAGCGTCGGCGCGGCCGGCGTGGTCACCGGCGGCTTCGACTACGACGAGATCAAGGAGCTGCTTGGCTACGAGGTCGGCGTCGCCATCACCGGCGGCGAGGATCTGGGGCTGACCCTGGTGGTCACCGAGGGCTTCGGCCGCATCCAGATGGCGCCGGCGACCTTCGCGCTCCTGAAGTCCAAGGTCGGCCAGCAAGCCTCCATCAACGGCGCCACCCAGATCCGCGCGGGCGTCATCCGCCCGGAGGTGGTGGTGACCTTCGACGAGGACGTCCCCCGGGAGCGGGTCATCCCCCCGGAGCCCAAGGGCATCAGCATCGGCGACGAGGTCCGCGGCATCCGGAACCCCTGGTTCGGGCGCATCGGCAGGGTGAAGTCCCTGCCCGTGGAGCCGGTCGTGCTCGACAGCGAGTCCAAGGCGCGGGTGATGGAGGTCGACTTCGACGGTGAGGTTGTGATGCTGCCGCGCGCGAATGTGGAGGTCATCGAATCATGATCCTGCTCCTACACCTCCTGATGACCCTCGCCGTCGCGGCGCCGCCCACCGGGCTCACGGTCACCGCCCCCGAGCATGACGGCGGCCTCTACCTGAACCTGGAGTGGACCGCGGCCTCCGACGACGAGGGCTCCGTCCAGTCCGGCACCACCGGCTACGTCGTGGTCCGGGCCGACAGCGACCGGGGCCCCTACGCGATCGTGGCGACCCTGGACCCGGGCACCACCACCTTCTCGGACAAGGTCACCGACAACCCCTCCGTCAGCCCTCCCCGCGACTCCTACGCCTACCGGGTGCTCAGCCTGAACCGCCGGGCGCCGCCGGCGCCAGCGGCGAACGCCGGCGAGGACGACGTCGCCCGCTACATGGCCGACCTCTTCGATCGGGCCGAGGGCACGGGCCCCGTCATCGGCGCCCCCCACGCCTCGGTGCTCAAGACGGGCTGGGGCCACCTCACCATGCTGGGGCTCATCGCGGTGGTGGGCGGGCTCATGACCTTCTTCACGAACCAGGCCCGCAACGGGAAGGAGATCTTCATCCGCCGCATCCCGGGCATCGACGCCATCGAGGAGGGCATCGGCCGCGCCACCGAGATGGGCCGGCCGGTCCTCTACGTGCCGGGCATCGATGAGCTGCAGGACATCCAGACCATCGCCAGCGTGCTCATCCTGGGCCAGGTCGCCAAGACGGTCGCCGAGTACCAGGCGGACATCATCGTCTCCTGCTGCATCCCCATCGTGCGCGAGGTGGCGGACGAGGTGGTGAAGGCCGGCTTCTACCAGGCCGGCTTCCCCGAGGCCTACAACCCGGCGAACACCCGCTTCATCTCCTCCGAGCAGTTCGCCTTCTGCGCCGGCACCAACGGCATCATGCTGCGCGAGAAGCCCGCGACCAACATCTACCTGGGGCGCTTCTTCGCCGAGTCGCTCATCCTCGCGGAGACCGGCTTCGTCAACCGCTCCATCCAGATCGCCGGCACCGCCGAGGCGACCCAGCTCCCCTTCTTCATCGCCGCCTGTGACTACACGCTCATCGGCGAGGAGCTCTTCGCCGTCAGCGCCTACCTGAGCCGCGACCCCCGCCTCGTCTCCAGCCTGAAGGCCAGCGACTGGGTGAAGGCCGGCCTCGTCATCCTCCTGGTCATCGGCACCCTGATGGCCACCGTGGGACTGGATCTCGTGATCACCATGTTCACCATCACCGGGGAGTAGGCGGGCATGCGCACGACAATCCCCCTGATCCTCACGTTCATCGTCGGCGTCTTCATGGTCGGCGAGTTCTTCATCCCCCACTGGCGGTACCGCATGGTCACCTCCTGGGTGCTCGAGTGGGGCCTGCTGCTGGCAGCCGGCGCCTACCTCCTCGGGCTCGTGAACCTGGTGCAGGTCAACCTGCCCAAGGTGATCGCCCGGGAGCCGGACTGGGGCTACCGGGCGGTGATGCTGGTGAGCCTGGTGCTCACCCTCGTCGTCGGCTTCATGGGCGGCGATCAGCGCCTGGACGACGGGGCCGCCTACCGCTGGGTCTACGACTTCATCTACGTCCCGCTCTCCGCGACCATGTTCGCCCTGCTGGCCTTCTACATCGCCTCGGCGGCCTTCCGGGCCTTCCGGGCCCGAAACCTCGACGCCACCATCCTGCTGCTGGCCGCCTGCCTGGTGATGATCGCCCGCGTTCCCGTGGGCGAGGCGCTCGGTCAGGCCATCTCGGGGGTGTCCTTCGGGCTCCTGCCTGAGAACTGGCTCTCGCAGCTCATGAACTGGATCATGGACGTGCCCAACATCGCCGCCCGCCGCGCCATCTTCATCGGCGCCGCCCTCGGCGCGGTCGCCACCGGCCTCCGCATCATCCTGGGCATCGAGCGCAGCCACCTGGGGAGCGACTGATGTTCGATCTGCTTGAACGCTTCCAGAACATGGACCGCCGCTGGGTCTTCCTCGGCATGGCGCTCTCCATCCTCCTGCCCATGCTGGTGCCCTTCAGCTTCCCCTTCCAGATCGACGAGCGGGTGCGCTCGCTCTACGACGCGGTGGAGGAGCTCGATGAGGGCGACATCGTCTTCATCAGCGCGGACTTCGACCCGGGCAGCCGCCCGGAGCTGGAGCCCTTCTACCGGGCCAACCTGCACCACCTCTTCCGCAACGACGTGAAGATCGTCTCCGCGACCCTGTGGCCCAGCGCCCCCCCGCTGGTGCTGCCCATCATGCAGGAGATCGCCGAGGAGTACGGCAAGGAGTACGGCAAGGACTGGGTCTTTCTCGGCTACAAGGACGGCAAGGAGCTCGCCATCAAGGCCATCGGGGAGGACATCCCCAACGCCTTCCCCCAGGACTACCAGGGCACCCCGCTCGGCGAGCTGCCCATCATGAAGGGCATCAAGAAGGCCAAGGACTTCCCGCTGCTCATCTCGGTCTCCGCCGGCTTCCCCGGCACCCAGGCCTACGTGCTCCAGATCCAGGGCCAGTACAACCTGAAGATCGCCAGCGCCTGCACGGCCGTCTCCGGGCCGGACTACATCCCCTACTACAAGGCGGGGCAGCTCGTCGGCCTCTCGGCCGGGATGCCGGGCAGCGCCCACTACGAGGAGCTGGTGTTCCCCGGTGATCTGAAGGAGGGCCGCCTGCTGCTGGGAATCGCCGGCTACAACGTGCTCAACCTGGGCCACATCTTCATCGTGCTGCTCATCCTGGCCGGCAACATCGCGTTCTTCCTGACCCGCCCGCGGGAGGACTCGTAGATGGAAACGTTGATGGACCCCAACGCCCTGCCCCTCGTCCAGATCCTGGGCGCCTGGCTCAGCATCTTCCTCACGATCTGCATCTTCTCGTTCCTGTACGGCGACAACCCCATCTACAAGCTCGCCGAGCACATCTTCCTCGGTGTGTCCATCGGCTACGGCGTGGTGGAGATCTACTACGGGAACTTCAAGCCCAACCTGATCAACAAGCTCATCATCGTCGACGGAGACTTCCTCGGCGGCGAGTGGAGCCTGTACCGGGTGCTGCTGCTGGTGCCGCTCATCATGCTGGTGCTGCTGATGATGAAGTTCACCAAGAACTACTCATGGCTCGCCCGGCTCCCCATCGCCTTCGTGGTGGCCGCCTACGCCGGCGTAAAGCTCACGGGCGAGGCCAACGCCCGCCTGATGACCCAGGTGGCTCAGTCCATCCCCGACCTCGGCGCGGTGTACGCGGAGCACCAGATCTGGACCTGGGACGCGGACGGGGCCGGGGTGTTCAGCGCCCTCTTCCTGCTGCTGGGGCTCTGCGCCTGCCTGCTGCACTTCTACTTCAGCGCGCCGCACAAGGGGCCCATGAAGTACATCAGCCGCTTTGGTGTGCTGGTGCTGATGCTCTCCTTCGGCGCCAGCTTCGGCTACACCGTGATGGGCCGCATCTCGCTGGCCATCGGCCGGGCCCAGGAGCTGCTGGGCCTCGACAAGCCCGCGGTCGAGACCGCCCAGATCCACCCCAAGATCGCCACCGGGATCTCCATCGCGGTGATCATCATCGGGCTCGTCGTGTGGCGTATGCGCGGCGGCGGCGCTGACGAAGAGACCCTCTGACTTCGAGGGCCCCTCCGCTGAGCAGCCTCAGAGCTGCCAGCGGGTCCAGGTGTTCCAGGTCGCGGTCCAAGGGGCCAGCAGGCGACCGCTCTCGGGCGCGTACCGCGGCCACTCGCCGGTGTACGGGTCCAGGACGGGCTCGGCCAGGTACACGGGCACCAGCGCGTCCAGCCCCGCCGGGGGCTGCCCCTCCGCGAGGGTGTAGCGTCGGCCAGCGACAGCGACGCGCAGCCCCGCGCGGGTCGACGCCTGCCGGTCCCAGATGTGGAAGCTGCGTCGCTCCAGCCGGCTGTAGCCGCTGAGCATACGCAGACCGGTCTGATTGCTGAGCGCCGTCCACTCAAGCGCCAGCTCCCCCAGCTGACTCCAAGGCGCCTGCGGCGCCGCATGGTAGGGCCGCGTCAGATCCTGCGCCATCTGGCCGCACTGCTCATCCAGCAGCGAGAGGGTCCCCTCCAGGTCGAAGAGCAGCCACGACTCGAAGCGGTCCCAGCGGGTGCGCGTGGGCACCGACCTCGGGCTGAAGCCGGCGGGGTCGGCGGCGAAGCCCTCAGCCTCGTCCCGGTGCCGCTGGCAGATCTCCGCCAGGGACGGCAGCAGGCTGTCTTCACCCGCTTCGAGATCGTCCAGCAGCCGCTCCAGCGCCGCCAGATCCTCAGCGTCGCCGTAGGCCGAGGTGAGCTGCCACAGCTCGGGCAGCAGGTAGCGCTCGTGGGCGACCGACAGGAGGCTGAGGCTGTGGAGGCCGTTCAGATCCGCGAGCTGATCCAGCCACAGCGTCATGTCCCGCAGCTCCGCGAGCCCCCGGCGGTGCTCCCCCTGCTCGGCCAGCGCCCACGAGCGCAGCACCTGGGCGCTGTACAGCGTGCTCGCCGAGCGGCTCAGCGTCACCCAGGGCGGCCGGGTCGCCTTGCTCGGGTACACGTCACGGTCCAGCACGAAGGGCTCGTGGTTCGCCATGAGCGCGTGGAACCAGCGCAGCGCGTCCTCCTGCTCCCGCCACAGCGCGACGCTCTCAGGGCGTCCCTCGACGGCCTTCCAGAGCGTCCCGTACTCATGAGCGCCGTGTGCGGTCGAGACGCGCTCGAGCACGGCCTTCAGGGTGACGGTCCCCGCGGTGTCTCCGGTCGGGAGGGCGACCGGCGAGCGGGCCTCCTCAGGGGCCTGCGTGAGCGGGCGCTCCCAGCCCGCGCCGACGAGCAGGCCAGACGCCGTGATGATGAGCAGCAATCGACCTGGCTTCATCTCGCCCCCGTGCAGTCTTCCCCCATGATCCCACGGCGAAGCGGCGGGTTCAAGACCGCATCCAGCCGACTCAGGGACGGGCGACGATCCCGTCCTGGAGCGCGTGCTCGGGCCACTCACCGGTGAAGGGATCGACCGCTGGCGCCGGCAGGTACTCGGGCACGAGGGCGTCCAGGCTCTCGGGCTCATCGCCCTCGACCCAGCGGTAGCGGGCCACGGCCACCGAGACGCGCAGGCCGACGCGGGCGGCGTCCAGCTCGGCCCAGCGCTTGAACTGATCCGTGGACAGCTTGAAGCGCTGGAGCACCTCCAGGCCGGTCTGGTTGTCCGCCGCGTCGATGGAAGCCCAGGGGCTCCACGGCTGGTAGATGCCAGCCTCGGAGGGGTGCAGGTAGGGCACCCGGGCCAGCACCTCGGCGGTCTCGGCGCAGACGTCGTCGATCAGCGCCTCGGTCTCCTCCAGATCGAACAGCAGCCAGCCCTTGAAGCGCTCGGCGGTGGTGACGCGCCCCATGCGGCGGTGCTCGGCCTGGATCGCGTCAGCGCCGCCGAGGGGGTCCACGGCGAGCGCCCGGGCGTAGCGCCCAGCGTCCGCACAGCGCGCGTCGAGCACCGCCAGGCGCCCATCGTCCAGCGCGTCCAGATCGCGCAGCAGCGCCTCCGCGGCGTCGAGGGCCGCGGCCTCGGGGTGCAGCGTCAGGTAGTCCCGCAGCTCATCCAGGAGGCCCGCCTCCCAGCTGACCGCGTGCTCGCCGAAGCTGTGGCCGCCGTTGATGGCGGCGAAGCGCGCGGTCCAGCGGGTCGCGTCCGCGAGCGCCTCCGCCCCGGCCTCGACGTCGCCGCCCTGCGCCAGGTGCCAGGCGTTCGCCGCGTGGCTCGCGAGCAGCAGCTCCAGCGTCAGCCGGCGTCCCCAGTAGACGTCCCAGCCGTCGCCTGCGACCGGCGAGGAGGGGATGATCGCCGCGTCCAGCGCGGGCACGCCGTGCTGGGCGGTCACCATCGCCAGCGCGGTGCGCTGGGTGTGGAGTTCGCGCCAGAGCGCGTCGTCGTCAGGGCCGCCGGGCTCGCTCAGCGTGGCTCGATACGCGTCCGCGCGCGACGTGGGGACCGCGTCCAGCGTGGCCACCAGCGCGCGGGTCGCCGCGGCGTCCGCGGCGCTCTCCTCCGGGGATCCCTGCGCCCGATCCCAGCCCGCGCCCATCATCACCAGCGCCCCCGCGCCTGACAGCAGCGCGCTCCCGATCCGACCTGACCGCATCCTCACCTCTCACACGGCCTCTCATCGACACAGAGGCAGCGGGGAGAGAGCGGCTCAGAAGTTGTAGGCCTTGTTCTCCGGGTCGAAGTCGGCGTCGGTGAGGCCGACGTTCACGTGCATCTCCTCGTAGCCGTAGTCCTCGACGAGCTGCAGCATGCCCCCCTCGACGTCCCAGGCCTGGATGCGCGCGGGCAGGTGGGTGCGATCGGAGATGCAGATCTCAATGCGGCTCGCGTAGAGCTCGGGCAGCTTCTCCTTGGGCATCTCCAGCTGGAAGCAGCGGCAGGAGTCCCCGTAGACCATGCGGGCGCCCAGCTCTTGAATCGAGGGGATCTCCGCGGCGGCCACCAGCGCGGCCTCGTCGTTGACGAAGTTCTGTACGATCGTGGGCAGCGGGGCGTGGCGGACGGTGTGTCGGTTGGTGCGGGAGGCGAGCCGACTGTCGACCGAGAGGTTCACGGTGGGCACCAGCGGACCGGGGCTGATGCGCATGCGGTCGTCGTTCCAGCCGGGCTGGAAGAGCAGCTCCTGGCCCGTGCCCACCTCGCCGATCCACTTCATGTAGAAGTCGTTGGGCGCGCGGTACTTCACGGCGGTCTGCTCAGCGGGCTGCAGGTTGCCGCCCACGAGCTCCACCTTGTGGAAGGTGTAGGTGGCGTCGACCATGGCCGCGGCGGCCACCTGCATCTCATCGATGAGCCCCTGAAAGGCCAGCACGGGGGCCGGCAGGGAGTCCACCTGGGCGACCGACGCGTCCCCCTCGACCGTCGAAGCCTCGGGGGTCTCGCCGGTCTCGCTGCCGTCGTCCGCGGCCGCGGAGACACCAACGAAGGCGACGCTCAGACACCCGAGGGCGGCGATCACGACGCGGCGCCGAGGCTTGGGCGTTGGGTGTTGAGGCTGTTCATCCAGGCGACCATACCTCAACCGCCGGTGTCTCCGGTGTCTCCTGTTGTACTGGTGTCCAGCGAAGAGAGGGTGGTCCCCGTGACGCTGAAGGGCTCCGAGGCGAGGCCGCCCTTGTCGGTGGCGATCACGGTGAACTCGTACTCGGTGTCGTACATCAGCCTGTCGCCGCCCACCTCGATGATGGTGGGGACCCGCGCGGAGTCCTGGTCACAGCCCTCCTCCAGCTCACCGCCGCTGATGGTCGCGTCCGCGTCCTCGCTCAGGTCGACGCCGCCGTCCGCGGTGGCCGCCCACCACAGCTCAATCTGCGAGCCGCCGCCCAGATCGCCGTCGCTGTCCTCCACCTCGATGGTGAGCTCCGCGCCGGGGTTGACGGTGTCGCCGAAGTCGTAGGACGCGATCATCTCCAGCTCGATCGACGCCTCCGGCGGGTTGCCGCCGCAGTCGTTGTCGGGGGTCGAGGCGTCGCAGTCGTTGTCCACCCCGTCGAACTGAACCTCGCTGGCGTCGGGGTTGACGTCGGCCGCGCTGTCGTCGCAGTCGCTGGTGTCGTCGGTGTAGGTGCCGGTGGCGCCGGGGCACACCACCGTCGGATCCGAGCCGTCGCCGTAGCCGTCGCCGTCCGCGTCCGGGTACAGGAGCTCGCCGTCCGGGGCGCCCTCGTCGACGGCGCCGTCGCAGTCCTGATCGATCTCATCGCAGGCCTCGACGGCATCGGGGTTCACGGCCGCGTCGTTGTCGTTGCAGTCCTCTCCGCCGAGCGCGAAGCTGTCGTAGCCGTCGCCGTCCGCGTCGGCCTCCGAGGTGCCCCCGAAGGTGCCGTCGTCACCGTCCTTATCGCTACATCCAGTCAACAGAAAGACCGCAGCTAGCGCCACGGGCAGAGCTCTCATGATCATCGTCTTACTCCATCACGACGTCGTAGAACATATCCGCGATGGCTTGATGTCCAGTCGGGTTGGGGTGAATGCAGGTCAAATCAAACCACAGCTCGGCGTCCGCGCCGCGGTAGCAGCGCCCGTCGGGGTCGTCATAGTTGAAGCCGTGGCCGCAGAACTCTTCGAGGAGGAAGAGCATGTCGGTGTTGGTGTCGACCGCGATCGACATGAACTCCTCCATGGACCAGAGGACCATCTCCTCCAGCGCGGGATCGGTGATGGACTCGTAGCCCGCGATCTCAGCGGCCCAGCAGGACTCCACGTCGCCGGTGCCGTCGGTGTACTCGTAGAGGTTGGTGAAGATGACGTAGACGTCCCCAGCGATGTTGGCGGGATCGACCATCCACTCGACGGACTCACGCATCAGCGCCATGTACCCGAAGACCTCCTCCCAGAGCGCCTCGTGGGACTTGCCCTCCTGGAAGCCCTGCGTGAGGCTGTTCAGGTCGTTGCCCCCGATGGTCATGACCACCAGCGTGCTCTTGTGGCGCTCTTCTTCGGGGAAGCAGTCGGTGACCTGGGTGTCGTCCCGCATCAGATCGTCGGTGCGGGCGCCCCACTCGGCGGAGGCGCAGAAGTCGCCGGAGTCCTGCATCAGGGCGTGGCCGTCGAGGACGTTGTACCACTCCCAGGCGCCGGCGGGCGGGCGCAGGGTGAAGGCGTCGGCGAGCTGTTGGGCGAGGATGGAGCGGTAGAAGTCGCCGGGGGAGGTCGGGGGGGTGCCGACGGTGACGCTGTCGCCGAGGAAGACGACGCGTTCGATGTCGACGATGTCCTGGTGGTTGGTGCCGGAGCAGTGGGAGCCGATGGTGGGGGTGAAGGCGTCGTAGTCGGGGCCGATGCCGGCGCCGGCGCCGTCGCCGATGTCTTCAAAGCAGAGTTCGTAGTCGCTCATGGGAGGGGCGGTGTCTTCTGGGGGCGCGGTGTCGGGGGGGCTGTCGGTGTCAGTGTCCGAGTCGGTGTCCGAGTCGGAATCGGTGTCCGTGTCCGCGTCCGTGTCAGCGTCGGTGTCCGCGTCCACATCGGTGTCGCTGTCCACGTCGGCGTCAGCCTCCGTGAGGGCGGTGTCCCCTGGATCCTCAGCGGCGAGGTCTTGGGACTTTTCGGCACATGCGAGGAGGAGTATGACGAGGATGTACATAGTTGAAGGGAGGATACCAGCCCTGGCACGCCGAGTGTGCCCGGTGTCTCCGTGGCGGGTGGATTCGTCCCCCCCGAAGCGAGCCCCCCCTCCATGCGGTACCGTCCCCCCATGGCCAACGAGACCGACGCCGCCCGCAACCTCGCCCAGAACCTCCGCCGCCTCCGAGAGACCCGAGGGCTCTCCCAGCAGCGCCTCGCCACCCTCTCCGGGGTACCCCGAGCAACCTGGGCCAACCTCGAGAGCGGCAGCTCCAACCCGACACTGGGGGTACTCACCCGGGTCTCCGCGACCCTCCAGGTCTCCATCGAGGAGCTGATCGGCCCCCCAAAGGCGAGCTGCCGCCGCTACACCCCATCCGAGCTGCCCACCAAGGTACGCACCGGCGTCTCCGTTCGACAGCTCCTCCCCGACACCATCCCCGGCCTCCAGATCGAACGCATGGCGCTCCCCGCCGGCAAGCAGATGGTCGGCGTCCCCCACACCCCCGGCACCCGGGAGTACCTCACCTGCGAACGGGGCCTCGTCGAGCTCGTGGTCTCCGGAGAGATCTGGCGCCTCGATCCCGGGGACGTCGTCGTCTTCCGGGGGGACCAGCGGCACAGCTATCGAAACCCCGGCGACGTCGACGCCGTCGCCTACAGCGCCATCCTCCTCGCTCCGACGGCCGGCTGACCGCCGGCCGGGAGCCCGAAGTCCATCCTACTGAAGCCAGCTCCGGTAGACCCCGGTGCTCGCGGACTCCATATCGGCGAGGCGGAAGCAGAGGTCCACGGCGCCCTTTCGGCGCTCGGACCAGGCGTCACGGATGTAGTCCAGCCGAGCCTGAACAAAGGCGGGCTCACCGCGCCCCCGCAGCACCACCTTCACCGGGCCGCGCGCGCGGCTGAGCGCGTCCAGGTCCCGTCCAGCCAGCCGCAGCCCGGTCTCGGAGAGGTCCACGACCTCAACCTGCCAGACCCGCTCAGCGGCCTCCAGCAGCCCCTGGATCCCGGCCCCGGCGACGCGACGGCCCCGCCGCCGGTCCTCATCGGGTGTCGAGGCGCGGCTGGCGGGGCGGACGAGGCGACGCAGCAGGCGGCGCAGGTTGCGGATGTCCGTGGGCTTGTCGAGCACGAAGTTGTCCACTTCATCAACGAAGCGCTGCGCCCGATCGCCGATGGCGCCGCCGGTGATGAACACCATCTGCGGCAGCAGCGCGGGCTTGTTGTCCCGGACCCAGTCGTACACATCCATTCCCGTCGTCGAGGGCATCATCACGTCGCAGATGACCACGTCGAAGGCGGCGTCCCGGGCCATGAGCGCCATCGCCTCCTCTCCGCCCGCGGCGGTGACCACCTCGAACTCGTTGCTCAAGGCCCGCTTGATCGACCGACACAGCTCCGGCTCGTCGTCGATCAACAGCACGCGCCCCAGCGGCTCGACCCGGCGGGAGGGCTCCCTCGGAACCTGTACGGTCACCTCCTCAGCGGGATCCGCCCGCCTGAGCCAGAGGGTCGCGCGGGTGCCCTGCCCCAGCTCGCTCTCCACCGCCAGCTCGCCGCCGTAGCCCTCCACGAGGTGCCTGCAGATGGACAAGCCGAGCCCCGAGCCCACGCCGGGCGCCTTGGTCGTGAAGAAGGGATCAAAGAGGCGGCCCATGTGCTCCGAGGAGATGCCGGAGCCCGTGTCGGAGACCGTGACCGCGATCCGATCGCCGTCGGGGGTCGCGGCGAGCCGGATCTCGTTGCCCTCGACGTTGCCCACCTCGATGGACTGCGCAGCGTTCACCAGCAGGTTCAGCAGCACCTGACAGATCCGACCCTCGTGGCCGTGCACATAGAGCCACTCGCCGCCCTCACAGGCCACCGTCGCCCGGTACTTCAGCTCGTGGCGGGCGAGGTTGAGGGCCAGGGTCATGGTCTTCTGTAAGTCCACGGGGCCTGGCGGATCCCGATCGTCGTGGGTGAAGGTCTTCAGATCCGAGACGATGTCCTGGATGCGAGACGCGCCGTAGACGATCTCATCCAGGCGCTGGCGCAGATCCGTCAGCTCCGCCGGGTCCGGCGTCTGCCCCGACGCCGACGCCTCCAGCGCCTCCACCCGCTCCACCAGCTCGGGCAGCTCCGAAGCCACCGAGCTCAGGTTGATCTGCATGAAGGTCAGCGGGTTGTTGATCTCGTGGGCCACGCCCGCGGCCAGCGTGCCCAGGCTGACCATGCGGTCCGCGTGGGCCATGCGCGCCTGCAGGCGCTGCCGCGCCGAGACATCGCGGGCCAGCATCAAGATCGAGGGCTCGCCGTCGAAGTCCAGCTGGATGGAGATGCACTCCACCGTGAGCTCCGAGCTGTCGGAGCCGCGCAGGCGCAGCGTCAGCGGCTCGCGGTCCGCCGAGGGGCTGCGCCGCACCTCCAGCACGCGATCGCAGAGCGCGTCGACGTCGTCCGGGTGCACGAACTTCAGCAGCGGCTGGTCGATCAGCGTCGAGACGTCGCCGCCGCCGAGCGCGTCGGCGACCCGCTGGTTGCCGTAGATCACCCGACCGCGTCGGTGCACCAACGCGGCGTCAGGTGACCGCTCCATCAGCTGTCGGAATCGGGCCTCGCTGCGCCGCAGCGCCGCTCGGGCCGCTGCCTCCTCGCTGATGTCTCGTCGGTTGCCGCTCAAGCGCTCACCGCCGGACTCCAAGCGTCCTTGAATGCTCACCCAGCGCTCGCCTGCTCCATCCCTAACTGCCATGCGGTACTCGCTTTCAAATCGGTCAGACAACCCCCGCAGGTGGGTCAGAAGCTCTGACCTCACCCGCTCGCGATCCAGCTCGTGGATCCGGGCCAGCCAAGCCTCCAGATCCACCTCGCGCTCCTCGTCGCTCCAGAGCGGGCGCATCCTCACCCGCCGCGTCTCCACCTCGAACTGCCAGGGCGCCGCGCGGATGCCGAAGCGCTGGAGGTTCGCCTCGAGGCGCTCCTCCTGCGATGGCGTCCCCCCCTCCCCTTGCAGCAGCCTGAGCGGCGGCTGCGGGGTGGGCGGGTCGTCAGGCCGCAGCAGACACAGCACGCGCGGGGTCTGCCTCGGCGCGCTGCGGAGGAAGCCCAGCCCCACACGGAACGTCCGCCAGTCACCGCCGACGCGGAGCTGACAGCGCAGCAGCTCCACGCGCTCACGCCCCTCACGGAGCAGCGCCAGCAGCGTCTCCTGAAACTCCAACCTGTCGGCGCCTGCTACCAGCAGCTCCAGGGGAGCCCCGTCAAGCGCCGGATCCGCCGCGCCACCTGCCAGCGCCACCAGCGCGGCGCCGTTGGCGCGAATGACCCGGCTCTCGACAGGATCAAGCACCAACACCGGATCAGCCGCGAGGTCCAACCACCTCGTCTCGGCGTCATCCACCAACCGCGCCAACCGCAGCAACATGGAGGTGGCTCGTTCCACCTCAGCGCGATCGAACCTGTTGGAGTCCAGCACGCCCATCGCTTCCAGTGTGTTTGGGTGTTCTCGGGGGTGAATCCCGCTTGATACTCGCCCACACTACCGGATTGGGGTTGACGTGACAAGAGATGTCACAACCAGAACCTTACAAATCCGTACAATGGCCTAAACGACGGAAAATAAAGCGCATCTGACGTGTACAGCACGTACAGGAGGCGCGCACCGAGCGCCGCAATTGACACACCGCCCGCGATTGTCAGCGCCGCGACGTCCCACCAGCGCAGCTTCAGCGGCCGGCGCTCCGTGCGCGGGGCCAGCGGGTCGAAGCCCCGGGCATCCATGGACTCAGCGAGGTTCTGAGCCCGCCGCCAGGACCGCGCGACCACCGGCCGCAGCAGGCTGAGCTCCAGCCTCAGCCAGGCGATCGGGCCCCTGCGCCACGTGGGCCGGCCCCGATGCGCCCGCGCCCGCCGCACCGCGAGCGCCTCCCGGGCAATCGCCGGCACGAAGCGCAGCGCTGTCGCCGCCATCAGCGCGAGGCCAAAGGGCACACGCAGCCGCAGGAGCGCCGCGTAGAGCCTGTCGGGTGGGGTCGTGACGGCCAGCGCCACGCCGGCGAAGGTGAGGCCGACGAAGCGCATGGACTGGGCGAGCCCGTAGAAGAGGCCCTCCCGATAGACATGGATCGGGCCGAGGTGCCCCAGCGAGACCCGCGGCTGCTCCGCGTAGAACAGCCCCTGGGAGATCGTGGTGCTCCAGACGACAGCGGCCGCCGCGCCGAGGCCGCTCAGGAGCAGCCGCCGATCGACGCGGGCCGTCGCCAGGGGGAGCGCGCAGACAACGACGAAGGCGGCCAGCGCCGCGGGCCGCTCGAGCGTGATGGCCATCACGCCCGCGCAGAACACGAGGCCCAGGCGGGCGCGGGGGTCGAGGCTCACGCGCGCACCCTCGCGGCCAGCTCGGCGGCGGTGGCCGGGACCAGCCCGCGCTCCAGGCACCAGGCGGCCAGCGGCGGGAGGTGAATCGGCACGCCCGCTGGGAGCGCGGCCAGCGCCTCCCGGGCCGGGCCGTCGGCCACCACCTGACCGCCGCGCAGGACGACGACTCGGGTCGCGTGGCGCAGGGCCAGATCGAGGTCGTGGGTGGCGAAGACCAGCGCCCTGTGGGCGCCGCCCGGATCGGAGAGGGCTCGCATCATGGCCTCCACGTGGGCCGCGTCCTGTCCGCTGGTGGGCTCGTCCAGGATGAGCAGATCCGGCGCGCAGCTCAGGGCCGCCGCGACGGCGGTGCGCAGGCGCTGGCCGCGAGAGAGGGCCTGCGGCGATCGCTCCAGCAGCGCGTCGACGCTCAGGGCGGCGGCGGCGGCGGCGGTCCGACGCGCGACCTCCGGGGGCGGGAGCCGGGCCTCCCGTGGGCCGTAGCTCAGCTCCTCGCGCACGGTCGCGCAGAACAACGCCAGATCCGGATCCTGGGGCACCGCGACCGCCCGGCCCGTGGCGGCCTCCGCCATCACCTGGAGCAGCGTGCTCTTCCCGGCCCCGTTGCCGCCGACGAGGGCGACCCGCTCGCCGGCCCGCACGGTCAGGCTCACCCCTCTGAGCGCCTCCTCGGCGGCCCCGGGGTAGCGCCAGCGGGCGCCCGCCAGCGCGACCACCAGCGCGCCGGCTGTCGGGGCGGGTGTGTCCGCCGGGGCGGGCGCGAAGCGCGCGTCGTCGCGGGACAGCGGCGACAGCCGATCCGCCAGGTCCAGCAGGCCCGGGACGGTCAGCCCCAGCCCGCGCAGCGTCGCGACGGCCTCGCTCCCCGGCGTCAGCGAGGCCGTCGGCAGCGCGGCGACGACGCGCCCCGCGTCCATCACCACCACGCGATCCGCCTGCGGCAGGCAGGCCTCCAGCCGATGCTCCACCACGACCACGGCCACCCCGGAGGCCGCCAGCGCCCGCAGCCGCCCCATCAGATCCCTCGCGCCCGCCGGATCCAGCTGGGCCAGCGGCTCGTCCAGCAGCAGCAGCCGGGCCCCCGCCGCCAGCGCCGCGGCGGTCGTCAGCCGCTGGGTCTGGCCGCCGGACAAGGCGCCGGTGCCGCGCTCCAGATCGACCTCCAGCCCGGCCTCCGCCAGCAGCGCGGGCAGCCGCGCGACCATCGCCTCGACCGGGAAGCCCGCGCTCTCCATGCCGAAGGCCAGCTCATCCCCCACCGTCCCCGCCACCAGCTGATCGCCCGGTTCCTGAGAGACGAAGCCCAGGAGCCGGGCCCGCCGGGCGGGGGGGAGGGTCGCGGGATCCTCGCCGCCGACGCGCACCTGCCCCGCCGCCTCGCCCTGACCGTGGCGCTGGAGCAGCCCCGCGGCCAGGCGGATGAGGGTGGACTTTCCGCAGCCGGTGGGCCCGGTGAGCACCACCACCTCTCCCGGGGCGACGTCGAGGTCGACCCCCGAGACCGCCCACTCCGAGGCGGAGGGGTAGCGGTAGCCCGCGCCCCGGAGCGCCAGCCCGCTCACCGCTGCACCTTGCGCAGGCTGTCCGCGAAGGGCACGGCGAGGCCGCAGGCCGCGAGCACGTACAGGAAGCCGGGGCCGCCCAGCAGCAGCGCGATGAACCAGTCGGCGTAGAACAGCCGGTAGAGCACCACGCTCACGGCGATACCGGTGACCCCGGTGATCAGGCTGGCGGCGCCGAAGCCCGCGGCCAGCCTGAGCCAGCGCCCCCAGGGCCCGTCGTCCACCCAGCCGGTCGATCGGGTGACGCCCACGGCCCAGAGCGCGGCCTCCAGGACAGCGACCCGGCCGGTGACGTAGAGCACCTCGGACGGACCGAAGCCCCCGGTGGTCAGCCCCGTGAGCAGCCAGCCGGTGAGGGTGACCAGCGTCGCCGTGCCGGGGCGGGGCAGCAGCGTGAGCAGCGTGGCCATCAGGGCGTAGCGCAGGACGTCATCGACGAGCGCCGTCAGCAGGACCGAGAAGGGGCCCAGCGCGGCGGCGACGCCCGCCCCCAGCAGGCGACCGATCGTGCTGACCATGAAGCTCAGCGCGCCAAAGAGCGCGATGGTGGTCAAGTCACTGGTGCGGGCGGTGGAGAGCCAGCGGGGGGCCATGCGGGCCAGCATCAGCACCCCGGCGAGGCCGGCGGCCAGCGCCAGCGCCAGCCCGCCGCTCGCCGCCGCGCTGCCGCGGCTCGCGTAGAGGGGGGCCTCCCAGGTGGCGAGCGGGACGTCGCCGCCGAGCGGGAGCACGGTCAGGGACGCGGTCCAGCGGCGCTCGGCGGCCGCGTCGGCGGTGAGCAGCGCCTCGTCCACATAGAGCGGCAGCGCCCCGACCGCCGCGCCGTTCGCGGGGATCCGCAGCAGCGCGCGCACCACGCCGCTGCGGTCGTCCGTGTCGCGCACCCGCGGTCGGAAGGCCGCGGCGGGCGCGCCGGCCTCGTCCGTGATCAAGAGCTGCAGCGCCACATTCACCGGCTCGGCGCCGCTGTTCTCGAGCGTCACGCCATACCAGCCCCAGGGCACGGTTGGATCCCGGGCCCGGCTGCCCATGCCGGTGCGCTGGAGCACCGCCCGCCACCACGCGCCGGGCAGGGTCACGCGGCCCTCCGGGCGCCCCACGTCCGGCCGGCCGCCGGAGTCCGACGGGAAGGCGACGTCGGCGATCTGGAGCCTGCGTCGCGCCTCCTCGAGCGTCACGCTGGTGGGGGTGATCACGAAGCCCAGCGTGTCCTCGCCGACGCGAGCGGTCACCGACGTCGGCCCATCGAGCGACGCGGTGGCCACCAGCCGCTCCCCGGCGCGCAGGACGCGAGAGGCCGCCACCTCATCGCCCACGGTGATCGCCCCCTCCCCCGCCGCGACCGCGGTGGCTGACACGGCGACGGTCACGGGCGCGCCGTCGATCAGCGTGACCCCGACGGACTCCCCCTCCCCCACCGGCCGGCGGTCCTGGCCCACCGGCGCCTCCACGCTCACGGCCAGCGGCCTCGCGTCCACCGACAGCACGAGCGAGCGCTCCTCGCCGCCGCCCGACACCAGCACGGCGTAGTCACCGCTCTCCGGCCAGGCGATCTGGAGGGCCACCTCCGGCAGCGGCTCCGGCAGCCTGCGCGTCAGGAGCGGAACCCCGAGCGCGTCCGTCACCGTCACGCGCTCCACTCCGGCGCTCGCGCGCACGGACACGCCGGTCGGCGTCGCGCTCACGGCGAGGTCATCGAGCGAGGCCTCAGGCTGCTGGCAGGCCAGCGCCAGCAGCGTCAGGATCACCGCAGCACCGTCACCCGATACGCGCCCTTGAAGCCGCCCTCGCCGTCGGGGTACGGGTGCTCGGACACCGCCGCGCGGCCGTCGTCGGTCAGCGCGTGCCGGAAGAAGACCGGGCCCTCGGTGGGGCAGAAGGCCTCCAGCCGCTCGGCGCCGCTGCCCCCGCCTTCGAGATCGAACAGCAGCGCGCCGTAGAGGTCCCTGCGGTCGTCGGTGTCGCGGTTTCCGGCTCCCATCAGCAGCGCCTCGCCGTCGGGGCTCACCGACAGGCCCTGGGGGCGCTGCTCGCCGCTCCAGGTCCAGTCGACCTCACCGCCCAGCCCGACGCTCCAGAGGGTGTTCTCGTTGGGGTGGGTCGTCGGCGGCCGCAGCTCTGGCGCGGCCGCGCCGTAGGGGATGTAGGTGCTCGTGTTCACGTACAGGGCGCGCCCGCCGTTGAGCAGTCCCCAGCCGATGCCCGCGTAGATGGGCACCTCGCCCGCCAGGATGGGGGCCCCGGAGTCGCGGAGGAACCGCTCCTCACCCTTCAGGCTCGTCAGCCGGGCGCGGCCGTCGATGAACCCCATGAACAGCGCGTCGTCGCTCTCGGAGATGTCCAGCCCGCCCCAGATGCTCGCGGACTGAAACCAGGGCGACAGCGGCGGGGTGGTGACGCTCGCGAGCGGGGTCAGCGTCTCCAGGTCCAGCAGCTGCACGCCGCCGATGGGGAGCCCCTCGGGGGCGGGCCCCGCTGCGGTACGATCCACGATGACCGCGACCAGCGCGCCGTCGACGACCGGGTGCTTGAAGGTGGCGTCCGCGGGCACCTCCGGCCAGCGGGCCCGGATCTCCCCCGTCGACGAGACGCGCAGCACCTGGGAGCGGTTGCGCCGCTCGCCGTCGACCGGCCAGCTGTGCAGCGCGCTCACCAACAGGTCACCGCCCTCCAGCGCCGAGAGCCCGTAGGCCGCGGGCAGGGTGTAGACCCCGAAGATGTCCTCCGCCGCGGGCGCGGGGGAGGTCTCCACGAAGTCGGCCAGCCGGAGGGACCAGCGGATCTCCAGCGAGTCCGCCGCGAAGGCGTGCACGTAGGCGTCGGGGGACTGCTCGGCGGCGTAGAGGGTCTGCCCGTCCGCGCTGAAGGCGAGGTGCTTCACCATGGTCTCGGCCAGCCCGCGCCGGGCGATGACCTGGCCGGTCCAGCCGTCGAGCACCAGCACCTCACCCAGGTAGGTGCCCACGGCCAGCCGCTCGGCGTCCGGAGAGAAGACCATCGTGGTGTTGGGGGCCTCGGCGCCCATGGCCATCAAGCGGCTGACGTCCCCCAGCTCGTGCTGAAAGAGCGTCACGCAGCCGGCCTGCCGGGGCGCCACCCCGCTCAGCCCCCCGAGAGAGATCGCCTCTCCGGGAGACCAGCTCCGGGAGACCAGCGCTCGGCCGCCAGGGAGCGGCCGGCCGGCCTCGACGCCGGCCGGGGCCACCACGCCGTCGCGCACGAAGATGAGCTCGCCCTCGGGTTCGGAGGGCGCCTCGGGTTCAGAGTCCGCGCAGGCGAACAGCAGAGTCCAGGAGATGATCAGCGTCACTTCTTCTCCCCGAAGAAGAGTCGGTGCACCGCGAGGGTAGGTCTCCTGGCTCCCGGATCATCCGCTACCCCGCAGCCTTCCCAGAGCGAACTCCAGTGGCCTCACTCCGACGAGCGTCGGAGGTCGCGGGGGCGTCCCCGGTTACAGTGGCGGGGGCCGCGCCGGCTTTAAACCGGCTTCCCATTTCACCCCGAGGATTCGGGGCACCGCTCGCAGTCACGACGTCAAAGAGATCCGCTTGATAACCGCTGACGTTCGAGCAATCCACGCCAAGCCCCCGACGCACCGGCCTCGCTCACATCCTGGCGCGTCCCGAACCCGCCGCGTGTGGGTTGTGGGGCGATCGGGGCGTTAGACCTCGGGCATGATCGTCCTGTTCGCCGCCGCCGCCGCCGCCGCCGCCCTGGCCGTCACCTGGGAGGCCGCGCTCACGCCCTGGTTCGGCGCTGGCGGCTGGCCCGCGATAGCGCTGGCGGGGATCCTGGCGCTGGCGGCGTGGTTCGCCCCCCGGCTCGGCAAGAACCGAACCCGCGGGCTGGCGCTGGCGGCGGGGCTGCTCGGCGGGGGGCTCGGCTGGGCCGCGGCGGCGGGGCTGCTGGCTCCGTTCGCCAAGGCGACCGGCGGCTCGCCGATGATGAACAGCGTCACCCTCGCGGTGCTGCCGGCGGTCTTCGCGAGCGTGGTCCTCGGCGAGCTGAGCCGCCGGGTCTACACGCCCGGGGCCGTCGCCGCCGCCGGGCTCGGCGGCGCGCTGGGCGCGGCCGCCGCGCTCCTGGGCCTGCACCCAGGCTTTGGACTCTCCCCCACGGCCCTCGGCGCCGCCGCCGCGTTCACCGCGAGCGCCGTCGTCGGCCTGCGCACCCCCTCGACCTTCACGGCCGGCCCCGGCGTCACCGCGGCCCTCGTCGCCTGCCTCGCCGGCGCGCTCCTCCCCGGGCTGCTGACGCCGCCGCCGACGCAGCAGGGGGGCTGGCGCGCCAGCCGGGACAGCGCCGCCGCCGGGCACCTCGGCGTCTTCCTCCACGGCGCCCCCGCCCGCGCGCTGCTCATCGGCGAGGGGCCGACGCTGGCGACGCTGCGCGAGGCGCTGGAGAGCCACCCGGATCTCATCGACCTCGAGACCACCTCACCGGGCAGCGCCCGCGCCCGCCTGCTGTCGGACGGTGAGCCCTACGATCTGGTGTTCGCCCCTGGACCGGACGCGTGGCCCACGGCCTCGACCATCCAGTTCTACCGCCTGGCCGCCCCGCGCCTCGCCCCCGGCGGCCTCTTCGTCCAGCCCATGCCGCTGGACCGCCTGACGGAGCGAGACGGCCGACGCCGGCTGGCGGCGCTGAACGACGCCTTCGAGGCGGGCCTGCTCTTCCACGATCCGGGCGGCAGCCCGATCGCGGTGTACGGCGCGGAGCCCCGGGTCGATCTGATCGACTGGGCGCTCCGCGGCGCGCTGCCGGAGGTCAAGGCCTCGCTGGAGCGCCTCGGGATGAACACACCCTACCGGCTCCTCGCCGGCTACTCCCTGGATCGCCCAGCCCTCGAGGCCGCCGCCGGGGACGCCTGGCTCGTCCGGGACAACCGCCCCGGGGCGCACCTGCGCGACGCCCCCGCTGCCCTGCCCGCAGAGCTGGTGGGCGACCCCTTCGATCTGCTGGGGCTCCTGACGGAGTGGGACCACACCCAGCCCGAGCTGCTGGACGACCCGCCCGGCCTGCGCGCCTCGGCGGACGCGGTGAGCGCGGCGCGCGACGCGTCCGCCCTCGCGGGCATGAGCCCCCCCGCCTGGCGCGAGCTCATCTACGGCACGGCCATGCAGCCCGCCCTGCACGCCCTCCCGGACGATCCGGCGCTGCTGCACATGCTGGCGCTGGGCCCGGATGCACCGACGGATGCCTGGACGGACGCCCGCCGCGCCTACTACCAGCGGCGCTACGCGGACGCGCTGTCGGCGCTGTCGGCGCTGTCGACGTCAGGCGAAGACAAAGAGAAGGACGAGGCGCAGCGTCAGGTCCTCATCGGCGGCTGCCACCGGGCCCTGGGCGACTTCGATGCCGCGGCCGCGGCCTTCGCCGCCGCCGCCGCGGCCAGCGACCACGAGAAGCTGCGGGAGCTGCTGACCGTCATGTCCGTGCGCGCCGCGGCGCCCTGGCCGGAAGCGGCCGGCCCCCTCGCGGGTCCGCAGTAAACGCCCCACCGCCCCCGCCGGAGCCCGCCCCATGCCCCTCGTCGCCACAGCCGTGGACCTGCCCCCCGATGTCGTCGACGTGCGCGCGGGTGACATCGACAACGACGGCAACGCCGAGCTGATCGCCGTGGCCCAGACCCCCGCCGGCCGCGATCCGGATCAGGTCACGCTCACCTTCCTGTCGGTCACCAGCAGCGGCCCCGGCAGCAGGCGCGTGCTGGAGCTGGGCAACCGGGCGCTCTACTGGGAGGCCAGCGGCGGCCTCTACGGCGTCGACGGCCAGGGCCTCTGGTCGCTGGACCCCGACGGCGGCGCCGCGGACGCGGTGGCCACGCTGACAACCCCGCTGGCCGGCATCGGCCCGGCGACCCCCAGGCAGGCGCCGCTGGCCCGGGATCTGGACAACGACGGCTCCCCGGAGCTCTTCGTCTTCTCCAGCGGCCGCCTGCACGCCTTCACCCTCGACGGCACCCCCCTCGGCAGCGTCGCCACCCCAGCCCGCGGGAGCCTCGGCGGCGGCGATGATCTGCAGCTCTCGGTCTCCACCGGCTCCCGGGAGGTGGTGTTCGCCGATCTGGACGGCGACGGCCTGGAGGACATCCTGCTGCCCGCCGGCGACCGAGCGGACGTCCACTTCACCGGCGAGACCATCGGCGAGCGCAGCCACAGCGTGCGCCTGCCGGTCGATCTGGAGCCCCGTGAGCGCGGCAACCTCGCCCGGGGCGAGACCTCGCGGGACGTGTCCGACCGCTGGTTCCAGGACTTCGACGGCGACGGCAAGGCGGACCTCGGCGTCCTGCGCACGGTGATGGAGGGGAGCTGGTTCGGCGCGACCAGCGAGCTGCTCTTCTGCAAGGGCGACGGCAAAGGCTTCGCCGCGCCAATCTCCGTAGCCTTCGAGTCCGCGGCCACGGATGCGTACCCACTGGACATGGACAACGACGGCGATCTGGATCTGGTGGTCCCGCAGGTCGATGTCGGTCTCGGGAACATCATCCAGGCGCTGACGACCAAGAGCGTGAGCCTGGAGGTGAACGTCCTGGAGATGAGCAGCGGCGGGTTCGCCGCGACCCCGAGGTTCCTCCGGGAGGTGGACTTCTCGATCGATCCCAAGTCGAGCTTCCTGGTCCAGTACCGGCTGGACTTCACCGGTGATGGGCTGCCCGATCTGCTGATCGGGGACGAGGACGGGATGCTGCGGCTGTATCCGGGGGAGGCGGGGGGGCTGGCGAAGAAGCCGAGTGAGGAGGTGGCTGTGACGATCCCCCCACAGGCGGAGCTGTTGGTCGCGGATCTGACGGGTGATGGGGTCGCGGAGGCGTTTTTGTGGGGGCGTTTGGAGCGGCGTGGGCTGTTGATACAGTTGCGGTGATGGTCGTCTCTTTGGTTCGGCTCGGCTTGTCGGGGTTCGGGTCGGTTGTCGGTTGTCGGTTGTCGGTTCGGCGGGTTCGGCGGTTCGTCGGGTTCGTCGGGTTCGTCGGGTTCGGCGGGTTCGGGGGGTTCGGCGGGTTCGGGGGGTTCGGCGGGGTCGACTGGTTCGGCGGGTCGGCGGGTTCGGCTCGGCTTGACGAAGGTTTATGGGACTTGCGAGAGCGTTCTCGGCAGTCGCGGGCTCGTAGTTTGAGCGTCACGTCGAGGCGCCGTCGTTCTGCCTGTTGTGTTGTTGGACTTCCCGATCGTCGTGGGCGGCGCGGTGCCCCTGGGTAGATTCGACGTGTGCTCGCTGCGCTAACGAATCCCCGGACGATCCGTCAGCGTCAAGTCGACAAGGTCTG
>Ga0316204_10003005_pt1 | contig 35586 bp, 29 predicted proteins | sample 6monrhotite_MG_2_FD_205661 | JGI IMG/M metagenome (GOLD analysis project Ga0316204, IMG submission 205661) | Microbial mat bacterial communities from mineral coupon in-situ incubated in ocean water Damariscotta River, Maine, United States -... | ecosystem: Environmental > Aquatic > Marine >... | reverse complement strand
CACATCCTGCTGCAGGCGGCCTGGCGTGATGCCGCGACAGGGTTGTTGGACATTCGCCGGCTGGGTGATGCGCTGACCCGCATCAAAGGCAATATCCACAGCATTGATTTACCGCGCGTATCGCCCTTTGCCGTGCCGGTCATGCTCGAAATCGGCCGCGAACCCATTTATGGCGAAGCGCAAGAAAGCTTTCTGGCTGATGCTGCAGAAGATCTGGTTTGGGATGTGATGGCGAATGACTGAGGCGGCGCGAAATCACAACAAGCGTGCGTGCCGCGTCAATGGCGTGACGGCCCATCCGCTTCTGTCCGGCGCCTTGTTCGTCCCGGACTTTGCGGCGCTGCTGGTTGCCGATCTCCACCTTGAAAAAGGCTCGGCCTATGCGGCGGGCGGCCAGCTTCTTCCGCCCTATGATACGCGCAAGACCATCGCCCGGCTGGCCTCGGCCATGTCAGAGACGCGGGCGGAAACCGTCATCGCGCTCGGCGACAGTTTTCATGATCTCGGCGCCGATAACCGTATCCATGACGAGGATGCAGAGACGCTGGCCACTCTGGTCAGGTCGGTCGCGGACTGGGTCTGGATTGAAGGCAATCACGATCCGGAACCACCGGCGCGCTTTGGCGGGCGGACCTTGCCGGACATGCAACTGGGTGATCTGATCCTGCGGCACGAACCGATGTCTGGAAAGGCGGACGGAGAGGTGTGCGGCCACCTTCATCCGGCGGCGAAAGTGGTCGGGCGTTCCCGCCGCCTGCGGTGTTTTGCGACCAATGGAATGCGTATGATTTTGCCCGCTTTCGGGGCCTATGCCGGGGGGCTCTCGGTGCGCGATGAAGCGATTACATCAGTCTTCGGGCGATGCCCCGATGCCTGGGTGATGGGGCGCGATGCCGTCTACCCGATACCCGCCAGGCGGATTGCCGGCTGATTATCGCCGATTGAAAATCGCGGCAGCGCCCCAGCCAAAAAGCAAGGCGAGGGCTACGGCAACGAGGCCGTATAGCCAGCCATGCTGGTGCGCAAATTCGTAGATCACGCGCTCCATACCGGCTTTATGAACTTCCAGTGATACAGCGCCGGAGGCGACCGCACGACCATCTCGGAAGAGGTAGACGTCGGCAGTATAATCCCCGACCGGCGTGGCGGGCGGCAAGGCGACGGTTGCCCGAAACAGTCCGCCTTCGAGCATCTGAACACCGGATGCGGTCTCGGCAAACAAATTGTCCCGTCGACGATTTCGACTGATGGCTTCGCGATACTCAATGATTTCATTGCCGACATCGCTGACGGTGACTTCGACGCCAAGACGCACTTCGGTGCGCTCGCTGTCCGGTGCGGAGAGGCGCAAATGTTCCAGGCCGATGCCCTCGCGTCGCAGAGATGAGAACGTACCGACATCCTGAAGCGGCCGCGTGGAGGCGACGGAATAATAGCTGGGCACATCGGCAAATCGCACCGGCGCGCGATTGATCCAGATACCGAAAGTGCGTTCCTTGCGCATCACCCGAAAATCGGTTTGCGGGCCGCGCACGACAATCACCAGATCATCAGTGTCTTCCAGGCCGGTGACGGCTCCAAACAGGATAATGTCGGCGCCGGCAAAATCGGACCGGATTTCCACATTTTCCTGACTGAGCGCCGCAACAACACGCGGGGCGATGTCCGGCGGTGCTTCCAGATCGGGCTGGCCCTGAGCCAGCAAGATGGCGGCGGCGAGGAGGTTGATCAATGGCCACCCTCCCGCATCGGCAGAATCGCAAACAGATCATTCGGCGTGGCGACAAGGTCCCAGCCGAGTTTTGCGCAAACGATCAACACCATCAGGGCCAGTGCGATACGCAATTCCTCGGCCTTGATCTTGCGGCCCGCGCGTGCGCCAAGCTGTGCGCCGATCACGCCACCCACCATCAGGAGGAGGGCGAGGACGAGGTCGACGGTGTGGTTCTGCGTTGCCTGCAGGAAGGTCGTCAGCGCTGTGACAAACAGGATCTGGAAGAGGGATGTGCCGACCACCACGCTCGTGGGCATGCGCAGAATGTAGATCATCGCCGGCACCATGATGAAACCACCGCCGACGCCCATAATGGCAGCGAGCACACCGACGAAAAACCCGATAATGATCGGCGGAATAACCGACAGGTAGAGCCCCGAGCTTGGAAAACGAGTCTTGAAGGGCAGGCGATCGATAAGGCGACGCTTGCGGCGTTTCGAGACCGGCTGGGTTGCGGTTTGGTCGCGTCCGCGTCGACGAAGGGCGCCAAGGCTTTCAATGAACATCAGGCCGCCGACAATACCGAGAAAACTGACATAGCTGAGCGAAATGATGAGGTCGATCTGACCCAGACTTCGCAGGAAAGCGAAAAGCTGAACACCCGCAATCGAGCCCGCCGTTCCGCCGAGCAACAGCAGCAGCCCCATCTTGATGTCCAGGGATCGTCGTCGCCAGTGCGCGAGCGCGCCCGAGGCGGATGATGCGACGATCTGGTTGGCTTCGGTTGATACTGCGACCGCCGGCGGGATGCCGATGAAAAATAGCAGCGGCGTCATCAGGAATCCACCGCCAACGCCGAACATTCCGGAAAGAAATCCAACGCCAAGCCCGAGCCCGAGCAAGAGGAAAATATTGACCGAGATTTCAGCGATCGGCAGGTAAATCTGCATCGCCGCGCCCCCTAGCCGGAGCGGGCGTTTTCCAGGCGCCCAATCAAGGCTTGATCAATCACGCCGGTCGGCGGCAGTTGGCGATCCGTCTGAAAGGCGCGAACCGCGGCTTCGGTGCGAGGGCCTGGTTGTCCGTCGGCGAGACCGGCATCATAGCCCAGCGCATTCAATAATGTCTGCGCGGAGGCGATGAGATCGTTGTCGACCGTGATCGTTGCGCCCCAGTTTCGATCATAGCGGCCATTGACCTCGGCATCGATCGGCCGCGGCGTAAAGCCAGCGACGACCTGATCGGCGGCCATTCGCGTTTGCGGATCCAGCGAAGCGGCGATCGAGGCGGCCTGCTGACCGGCGCCGGTATCACCACCTGCAGCTCCGATCGAAAACCAGGCATAGGCGTCTGCATCGCTTTGCGGCATGCCCTGACCCATCTGGAAGAGAATGGCCAGATTGTACTGGGAATCGGTCAGCCCGCGCAAAGCGGCTTCCTCGAACCATCGTGCGGCGGCTTCGATGTCTTCTTCGCCGCCATGGCCGGTGGCATACATGGAGGCGACATTGTGCATGGCGCGTAAATGACCGGCCTCTGCCGCGCGCAAGGCCCAGCGCCGGGCTTCCACCGGATTGGCTTCTACGCCCTCACCCCGTTCCAGCAGTCGGGCATAGCGATACTGGGCCGCTGGCACATTCTGCTCGGCGGCGCGCCGGATGAGCGCAACCGCGCCCGCGACATCACCGGCAGACAGGCGCTCTTCGCCCAGCAGATAGCGGGCGACGGGATCGCCGGTCGATGCCGCTTCCTGCAAGGTGGGTAAAGTGATGGTGACAGGACCGGTGGGCGCGATAATGGATTGTGCAGCGGGCTGGCCGGGTGATGCCTGCAAATTGACTTCCCGCGTCGCAGTGTCGGACGCAGGTATATCCAGCGCTGCTGTCTGTTCGCCTGACTGGGTGACGGCAGGGCGGGTATCAGTCTGTGACGTTTCAACCGGGATGGTTGCAGGTTGTTCGGTGGCGGCCGCATTTGCCGGGTCGGACGATTGGTTCTCTGTCCGGTTTTCCGTCCGCGCGACGGCACTTTGTGTGTCGAGATCATTCAGAACATCGGCCGCGAAAGCTTCGGCGGCGCTGGCGGGGGCATTGTTGAAATTATCATAGAGCAGCATGCCCGCCGCGGAGGCGATGGCGACAAAGCCCAGTACGCTGGCGGCGATCATAAAGGTTCGCCCGCTGGAAGAGCCACCATCATCGGTCACATACGGATCAAAACTTGCACTGCGATCGCCGCGTGTACGGCTGCGCGCGGCGGCGAGGAAATCAGCATCGGCTGTTGCACCCAGCGCTGCGCTCGGCTTGGGCGCGGATTGGGCGGCCGGGCGTTGGGCAGGACGGCGAACAGGTTCGTCGACCGGCTCCATGGGCTGCAGGATCATGCCTGCATCCGCGGAAGTGCTGCTGTCTTCTGCCGCAAGGAATTCATCCTCGGCAGCGGCCCGGGTCCGATGGCGGCTGGGCGGGGTTGCGGCCTCTGCAATGATGAAAGGGTCATCGACCTCATCTTCATCAAAACCCGGCGGTGTTTCCGCATCCGGTGGCGGCGGCAAGGGGGTGTCGAAATCGGGTTCGTGGAATGTTCTTGCCTGCGGCTTCGGTGTTGGTGCCGGCTGAGCGGCCTTCGGCGTTTGTTCGGGCTGCTGGCCGCCTTCGATCGCTTCCAGCCGGTCAGCGAGTGCATTCATGGCGCGCTGCACAGGTGACAGGCTTTCCTCGGTATCGGTCCGGGCTTTCTCCAGGCGTTCGGAGATACCGCTGATGGCGTCTTCAATCCGTTTTGCCGTGCGTTCTTCGGACTGGCGCAGTCTTTCGTCGAGATCGTTGTCCTGCACGCGGGACTGGCGCTCTTCCAGCCGTCCAACGGCGTCCGACATGGATTTCGTGGCAGTTTCGATGGCTTCTGCGGCGCGGGTCTCTGACTGGGCCACGCGCTCGCTAAGTGATTGACCCAGCGCGGACACGTCATCGCCAAGTTTGCGAATGGCGTCGCGATTTTCCGTGCGTACCGCGTCGAAACGCCGATCCATCTCGCGGTCAGTCTTGTCGGATTTGTGCAGGTTTTCGGTCTTGCGTTCGCTCTCGGTGATGCGGTCGTCCATAACCCGGGCGAGGCGTGTGATCTCCAGTCCGATGCGGCTAAGCGATTCCGAATGCGAGGTTTCGGCGGCCGTAATTCGCGACTCGGCGGATTTCAGAGCGCGTTCAAGGCGTTCCACGCGCGGCTCGGACGCGACGGATTCCAGTTCGCGGGCCATTTGCGAGCGGGTGTCAGCGACGACGCTGGCGAGCTCGTCCGACAGGATTTCGAAGCGCCGGTCGATATCGCCGGTTTCCAGCGAAAGGGGCCGGGTTTCCAGCGACCTCAGGCGGGTGTCGATGCGGGAGATGGATTGTTCAAATGCGCTGGCGGCGTCATTCGCCAGACGTTCGGATTCATCGACCCGGCGACGCAGGCGTTCGGTCGCATTGTGCAGTCCGTGCAATACGCGACCCGTGCCTTGTGTGCGGTCGCTTGTCTTGCGGACATCTTCGGCCAGACGCAACTGCCCGGATTCGATGGCCTCGATCCGTTTTTGCAGTGAGAGCGTGGCGGTTTCGGTTGCCTGCCCGAATTCATCGAGTGCGGATTGCATGATCTCCGCTGATTGCAGGCTGTCGGTTTCGTTGCGGAAGACGCGGGCGGCCAGTTTACCGAACGCGGCTTCGAATGTTTTCAGCGTTTGCGGGTCAGCGGTTCCGCCAGATTCTTCAATGCGTTTGACGCGCAAAGCGAGCGCTTCGGCTGCAGACCGCGCGGCTTCGGCGAGCTGGCGGGTTTTTTCATAATCGTCCCGGTAAGTCAGATCGGTGGTTTCGACGCGTTCGGCGAGATCGGAAAGCGAGCGATCCACTTCATTGAGCAGGCTGGAGGACTGACGCTCGGTGGACTCAATCCGCTCGGTCAGGCGCTCGACCATGCCGCGCAACAGGGCATCACCCTCGCCGTTCTGGCGGGCGAACCCCGGGAAAGCTTCAAGATTGTTTTCCCAACCCGGGCTGCCGTCTTCATTGGTGCCGCCATCAAGAATGACAGTGTTGAGCCACTCACCGAGAGTCATGCCCTCGCGACGCGCTGCGGATTTCGCACGGGCGCGGGCGCGGGGGTCTATTCCTTTGACACTCCAGGGGCCCGCCGAGGACATACGAATCGCACTCCATTCCGATGGCCCACGCTAGCTGAACGGCTAATCTTGTGTAAACCGATCAATGACCCCCCAAATGTGGTATATCCACACATGATTCAGGGGTCGTCCGCCTCGTATGGCCGCCATCAGGCCACACAAGTCGTTAATGAGGACAGTTTCGGTTAATCCCGGGTAAAGATGTCTTAACGCGGCAAGAAGAATTCAGGCGCCAGCACACGCAAGCGATCTTCCAGCGCTATGACCTGGATCATGCCTTCCGGCAAAATCGCCCGACCGGTGTCAAAAACCGTCCATGCGCCAAGTGGATCGCGCTGCACCAGCAAGGCATTTCCGGTTTCCCACCAGGCGGCACCGGCGAGCGGGTCAATTTCTATGGCCGCTGCGAAAAGATTGAACGGGGACGCATCATCCGGCACGCCATCCGGGTCGCGCGCAGCCCAGCGCAGAAGCGCCTTTGCGGTCAGAATGCGTGCGGCTGCGCCGGCATAGTCTTCATCATCCAGATAGGGTTGCAGCGTCCCGATCAGGGTTTCATCGCCACTGGGAGACGGGCCGGACAGGACGCCGAACAAGGCCTCAAAACCGGGATCGCCCAAACCGGCCGCAACCACACTGCTGGTGGCGCTGCACACCGCGCGCAACTCGCTCTCGGCCAGGGTTGGACAGGGACCGAAATGGTGCTGCTCCTGCAGGCTGACGAGATAGGCGCCGATATTGTCGTCGGCATCGCGGCGTTGTTCGATCTCTTCCAGCATGGCGTCGACACTGAAGACGGTTTCTGCTTCGCGCGCGGCGATAGCTGTGGGAATGACAGTGTCGCCGACCCAGTCAGGGCCGCCAAATCGGGGCTCCAGACCGGTTTCAAGACGAATGCCGGATGCCGTGGTTTCGAGGGATTCGAGCGTCCAGATTTCGCGGCGACCGGCCGGGCTTTCCGGGCTGATGATGTAATAGGAAAAAGCCGTCGGAATGTGCGGCGCGCCTTCAAGTGCGCTCAACACGTCCGGATGAATGGGCAAAGCGTGGCGCATCCAGCGACGGAAAAGCTCGGCCTGGGCCTGAGCTTCCGGTGATGCGTCCGGGTAGTTTATCCGCGACCCGCCCAGATTGAGATTGATGGGCAGCGCGGCCTGCGACGGATCGAACACAACAGATTCATCCGAAGACAGATCGATCGGCATGGCTGCGCGCCGCATGGCATCGGCTTCGCTTTCCTCAGGAGCGACGTCGGTTTCGCCGGCATCTGCTGCCGGTGTTTCGTCATCCGCAATGTCGAAGCTGGCGGTCAGCAGGACCAGACCACCCAGGCGCGCGACCGACAAATCACCGCCGGTCAATTCCCGCGTCAAAGTCACGGGTTCGCGGCGAATACCCATCGCCGCCTCCAGCCAGAAGCGGTCGAAAGAGCGCCCCGGTCCAATGGGAATGTCCTGCAAACGGCCGCCTTGCGACAGGCCCAGATAGGTGTCGAGCCGCCGCCGGACTTCGGCGGCAAAGGCCGTGTTGGTGTAGGTCTCCGCGTCCGGATCGATTTCCAGATGCCGGTCGGTCAGAAAATCGAAAATCGAGACCCCTTCCGAGCTTTCATCGCGGACAAAGTCCGGAGCCATATAAAGCGTGCGCGTCTCGCTTTCGCCGACGGCTTCGCCGTCTGAATCTTCACGCCGGATTGTCCAGACCATTTCGAGCTGTTCGCCCCGGCTTTCCGCGCGCAAGTCGATGTATTCGTCGCTGGTCAGGAAGGGTGTACTGGTGGTGAGGGGCAGCTCGGGGCGAGGGGCGGAGTCTTCCTCTGCATCCGCGCCTTCGACGTCCGCTGCGTCGTCAGACGTGGAAGCTTCGTCAGCCTCGGCCGAACCGTCCGTCTCTGATTGTACCGCACCGCCATCAGCTTCCGCTTCGTCGGAGGTGTCGTTTTCTGATCTGTCGGCGTCTGGTGTTTCGTTTTCAGCATCGGTGTCCGAGTTGGCGGTATCGGCGTCATCGTCTGTGGATTCAGCACCGCCCGCATCGTCTGCCGGATCGGTCGTGTCCGGCGTTTCGTCTTCCGCTTCGGAGGTGTCCTCACCGTCGACTTCGTCAATATCGTCTGCGTCGCTCGCCGGCGCTACCGCCGCAGTATCGTCGCCTGATTCCGTATTGGCCTCATCGTCGTCTGATGCATCCAGTCTCAGCAGGCTTTCCAGGTCTGGATCATCCGCGTCTTCTTCTGTCTCGCCGTCAAGCTCATCCAGCAAGTCCAACAGATCGCCAATCTCATCTTCCGATGGCCCATTGTCGGCGCTGGCATTATCGGCTTCGGGCGCAGCGTTTTCTTCTTCCGCAACAACGTCATCGGGCGCGCTATCCTGTGCCCAGACAGGCGTGGCGAGCGAAAGGGCAAATACGGAGACAAGGAGGCGTTTCATGAGCGTGACGTCTTTTTTGGTTGATGCAGAGACACAAGCCCGGTCTGGCGATTGGGTCAACAGTCTCAAACGGTTAGAAAGCGCAGCAAAGTTGACGTTGACGTTCGCGTAAAGGTGAGTCATATTCACCTCATGCCCACAACCACACTGACCAAAACCAGTTTTTCCATCCGCGACCTTGCAGCCGAATTCGATGTCACGGCGCGCACGCTGCGGTTCTACGAGCAAAAAGGCTTGCTCAGCCCGGGTCGCAAAGGCGCGTCGCGCGTCTATTCCATTACGGACCGCGCGCGGCTGGTGCTGATTTTGCGCGGCAAACGCGTTGGTTTCTCGCTCGATGAAATCCGCGAGATGCTGGATATGGAAGCGATCACCAATCAGAATCCGGCGGCGCTGGTTGATATGCTGGAGCGGTTTCACGAACGCATTGATGCGCTCAATCATCAACGCGAAGACATTGATGCGGCCATTACCGAACTTGAAGCCGGACGGACCTGGCTGGAAGACCGGCTCGCCAAGCGCGAACCATCCGAAGAAATAAAACACCGCGCCCGCGCTTTTGAAGCGCTGGCTGCGGCCCGCATGAATGTCTGGACGGGCGCCTCGCCCGAGCCCGGATCGCACGACACAACGTCCTGAATTTCAAGGGAGAGGCCTGATGCCCGTTTATACCGCCCCGACACGCGATTATCGCTTTGTTCTGAACGACGTGCTGAACGTCTCCAAATACGGCAATCTGCCCGGCTTTGCCGATGCCGATGCGGACACGATGGACGCCATTCTGGAAGAAGCCGCCAAAGTGTCCGAACAGGTGCTGGCCCCGCTCAATCGGGTTGGTGATACAGAGGGCTGCGTACGCCACGATGACGGGTCGGTGACCACGCCGACCGGTTTCAAGGATGCCTACAAGCAATTTGCTGAAGCCGGATGGATGGGTTTGTCGCAACCGGTTGAATATGGCGGGCAGGGCCTGCCGCAAATTCTCGGTCTGGCCACAGGCGAGCTGACCTCGTCGGCCAATATGGCGTTCGGCATGTATCCCGGCCTGACGGGCGGTGCTGTGCGCGCGCTTCTGGCCGGTGGTTCGGAAGAGCAAAAGCAGATGTATCTGCCGAAGATGATTTCCGGTGAATGGACCGGAACGATGAATCTGACCGAGCCGCATTGCGGCACCGATCTTGGCATGTTGCGGACGAAGGCCGTGCCCAATGGCGATGGCAGCTACAGGATTTCCGGTCAGAAAATCTGGATTTCATCCGGTGAGCACGATCTGGCGGGCAATATCATTCACCTGGTTCTGGCCCGCATCGAAGGTGCGCCGGATGGCGTGAAAGGCATTTCGCTTTTCGTGGTTCCGAAGCACATTCTCGATGCCGATGGCAATCCGGGGGCGCGCAACTCGCTTCAGTGCGGCGGCCTTGAAGAAAAAATGGGGATTCACGGCAATTCGACCTGTGTCATGAATTATGACGAGGCGACCGGCTGGCTCGTGGGTGAAGAAAACAAGGGTCTCAAAATCATGTTCGTCATGATGAATGAGGCGCGTCTGGGTGTGGGCCTGCAGGGCCTGGCGCTGGGCGAAGTAGCTTATCAGAACTCGCTGGCCTTTGCGAAAGACCGCCTTCAGGGCCGGTCCCTGACCGGCCCCCAGAATGCAGACGGGCCGGCGGATCCGATCATTGTTCACCCCGATGTGCGGCGGATGCTGATGGATCAGAAAGCCTTCGTGGAAGCCGCCCGCTGTTTTGTCTCCTGGACGGCTTTGCACGGCGATCTGGAAGAAAAATCCGACGATCCGATGCAGCGTGAGAAATCCGGCGATTACATGTCGCTTCTGACCCCGATCGTGAAAGCCTATTTGACGGATAAAGGATTTTTATCCGTCTCCAACGGTCTGCAGATCTTTGGCGGCTCCGGCTATACTGAAGAATGGGGTATGAGCCAGTTCATGCGCGATGCCCGCATCACGCTGATCTATGAAGGCACGAACGGCATTCAGGCGCTCGACCTGGTGGGCCGCAAGCTGGCCATGCACGGCATGCGTCCTATTAATTCCTTCTTTGCCGAACTGGATGCCTTTGCCGCTTCGGGCGGCTCGGAAACGACCCAGCCTTTCCTCGACGCATTGGCTGCTACCAAAGCGCAATTGAAAGAGGCGACAGACTGGCTGGTCGAAAACGGGCTGCAGGACTTCAATAATGCGGGCGCGTCCAGCCACGACTATCTGCAACTCTTCGGGCTGACGAGCCTGACCTATATGTGGGGTCTGATGGCGAAAGCGGCAGAAGCCGGTGATGCGTCTGATCCGTTTTACGCGACGAAAATCGCCACCGGTCGCTACTTCCTGGATCGCTGGGTCCCGGAAGGCGGCATGCATCTGGCCAAGGTGAAAGCCGGCGCGGCGTCGATGATGGCGCTCGAAGCGGAGGCATTTTAATGCTGGCTGACCCCCTCAATGTGAAACGTCCCGATTGGCTCGACCAGGAAGATGTCAATATTTTCTATGAAGCGGTCAAAGGCTTCATCGAGAAAGAATGTCTGCCGCATGGCGAGCGCTGGGAAAAAGCCGGCGTTGTCGATCGCGAGGTCTGGACCAAGGCCGGTGAGGCGGGGCTGCTCTGCCCGGCGGCTCCGGAAGAATATGGCGGCGCCGGCGGTGACTGGCGTCACGACTATGTCTTCCACATGGCGGTTTCCGAGCTCGGTGTTGATGGCTGGGGTGCGTCCCTGCACAATTCCATCGTTGCGCCCTATCTCTGGCATTACGGCTCGGAAGAGCAGAAAACACGCCTGCTGCCGAAAATGATTTCCGGCGAATATGTCGGCGCGATTGCGATGTCCGAACCGGCGGCCGGTTCTGACCTTCAGGGCATCAAGACCACCGCCAAAAAGGATGGAAATGGTTACCGGATCAACGGATCCAAAACCTTCATCACCAATGGCGGCACGGCGAATTTCATCATCGTTGTGGCCAAAACCGACCCGGCAGCCGGCGCGAAAGGCACCTCGCTTTTCATGATCGAAACCGATGGTCTGGAAGGCTTCCGTCGTGGACGTTTGCTCGACAAGGTTGGGCTGAAAGGTCAGGACACGGCCGAGCTCTTCTTCGACGATATGTGGGTGCCGGCCGATGCCTTGCTTGGCCCGGAAGAGGGGCAGGGCTTCATCCAGCTGATGCAGCAATTGCCACAGGAACGTCTGCAAATCGCCGTTCAGGGCGTTGGCATGATGAAACGTGCGCTGGATGAAACCATTCGCTACGTCAAGGAACGTCAAGCCTTTGGCAAGCCGATCATGGCTTTCCAGAATACGCAGTTCAAACTGGCCGAACTGAAAACCAAGGCGACGATTGCCGAAGTGTTCTGCCAGCATTGCTCGGACCTTCTTTTGAAGGGCGAGCTGGATGCGGCCACGGCCTCGATGGCGAAATACTGGGTGTCAGATACGCAGTGCGAGCTCATCGACGAATGTGTTCAGCTGCATGGCGGCTATGGCTTCATGAATGAATATCCGGTGGCGCGCATGTGGCGCGATGCTCGCGTGCAGCGCATTTATGGCGGCACGAATGAAATCATGAAGCTCTTGATTTCACGGACTTTATAGATTTTTCGACTTAACGGGAGGCCTCTTATGGCTGAAGCCTATATCTACGATGCAATGCGCACACCGCGCGGCAAGGGAAAGAAGAACGGTTCCCTGCATGAAATCACCGCTCTGCAACTCGCCACGCAGGCGCTGCAAGCGATCCGCGACCGCAATAATCTCGACACTGCGAATGTCGATGATGTGATCCTGGGCTGTGTGTCACCCGTGGGTGAACAGGGTGCCGACATTGCCCGCGCTGCCGTGATCAATGCCAATTATGCGGAAAGCACCGCCGGCGTGCAGATCAATCGTTTTTGCGCCTCGGGCCTGGAAGCGACGAATATGGCCGCAGCGAAAGTCATGTCCGGCGAGGCCGACATGGCGATTGGTGGTGGCGTTGAAGCCATGAGCCGCGTGCCCATGGGATCGGATGGCGGTGCGATGGTGGCCGATCCGGAGATGGCCTACGACCACTATTTTGTGCCGCAGGGCGTCGGTGCCGATCTGATCGCGACGCTGGGCGGGTATTCGCGCGATGATGTCGATGCCTATGCGGTGGAAAGCCAGAAACGCGCGGCCAAGGCATGGGAAGAGGGTCGGTTCAAGAAATCTGTCGTGCCGGTGAAAAACCAGCTTGGCCTGACGCAGCTCGATCATGACGAGTTGATGCGCCCGCAAACCGATATGCAATCGCTCGCCGCGCTCAACCCGGCCTTCCGAGATTTGTCCGCCTTTGTCGGTTTTGACGCGGTGGCGATTCAGAAATATCCGCAGGTGGAGAAGGTCAATTTCGTCCACCATGCGGGCAATTCCTCCGGCATTGTTGATGGCGCCGCGGCGATCCTCGTGGGCTCGAAAGAGATGGGCGAGAAGCTGGGCCTCAAGCCACGGGCGCGCATTGTTTCGATGGCCTCCATCGGCTCGGAACCGACCATCATGCTGACCGGCCCGGCGCCGTCGGCGCTGAAGGCTTTGAAGAAAGCCGGCATGAGCGCGGCCGATATCGATCTTTATGAAATGAACGAGGCGTTCGCGTCTGTCGTTTTGCGCTTCATGGACGATATGGGCATTTCGCACGACAAGACCAACGTCAATGGCGGCGCGATTGCGATGGGCCACCCGCTGGGTGCAACCGGCGCGATGATCCTCGGCACATTGCTGGACGAGCTGGAGCGGACAGGCCAGTCCACCGGTCTGGCCACGCTGTGTGTTGGCGGCGGCATGGGTACAGCGACGATTATCGAGCGCGACTAATGCCGAAACTCGACCTCGCCTCGATCCCGGTGAAATCCGGCAGCTCCTATCCGCCGCAGTTTGCAAAACTGATGGCGGGTCGGTCGACCTTGCGTCTGGCCGATGCTGGCGGGTTGAACCAGTTCGGGGTGAATCTGGTGACACTGGCGCCGGGCGGTCTCTCGTCCATGCGTCACTGGCACCGCGATGAGGACGAGTTCGTCATGGTCACGGGCGGCACGTGTATTCTGGTCGAGGATGAAGGCGAGACGGTGATGAATGTGGGTGATTGCGCGGCCTTTCCGGCCGGCCTTGCCAATGGTCATCAGCTGATCAACCGGACAGACACACCCGTGACATTCCTTGTCGTAGGCACGGAAAGCCCGACCGAGCTCGCGACCTATTCCGACATCGACATGATCGTTCAATGCGATGGCGATACGGCGGAGTTTCGTCACAAGGACGGCACGCCCTATGACATGACGGGAGGCGGTGCATGACTGACGAAACGCCCAAAGAATCCAAGCCGAAAAACGCTCTGGCGGCGGGCCTGCCCATTGGTTTGCCGATCGGGATTGGCGTCGGCGTCGCGCTCGGTGTGGCGCTCGACAATATCGCCGTTGGCATTGCGCTCGGCGTGGCCATCGGCATGTCGTTCAGCGTTGCCATGGGCGGCGCGCGGCTCGCCGCAGACAAAAAGAAATCCGAAAAAGCGGACGATCAGGACGTCAGCGAATGAGCTATAATCCCGCGACATATGTCAGATATGATTCATCCGGTTCAATCTGGGTGACAAATCGTCGGGTCAGGCCGAGCGCCAACTCCAAAGCCTGCAGCGTATCAGTGCCTGAAATGTCCCGGTCGATGATGAGGTCGCCGTCATCGATGATCCGGACGGCGCACAAGGCAGGCTCTACACCATTCCAATCGCGCGGTTCGATCCGGAAAGCGACCGCATCCGGCGCGCTTTCCAATCGACGCGCGCTGTATCCAACACCTTCGAATACCGGGCCGTCTGGCTGGGTCATTGATTTTTCCTCCTCAGAAGGACTTACACCATGAACCATTTCAAATTTGAACTCGACGGCGACGGCATTGCGCTGATCACTTTCGACAGCCCGAATGTCTCGATGAATGTGCTGTCCGCGGGCGTCATGTCCGAGCTGGGCGAGCTGGTCGAGAAAATCTCAAGCGACGATGCCATCAAGGGCGCGGTCATCACCTCTGGCAAGAAAGCGTTTTGCGCCGGGGCGGATTTGTCCGAGCTGGGCAGCGGGATGATGGACCTCGACGGTCTGTCGGAAGACGAGGCCAAGCAGAAGCTTTTCGACATGGCGTTTCGCCTGAATTCACAACTGCGCCAGCTGGAAACCTGCGGCAAGCCGATTGCGGCGGCGATCAATGGTCTGGCGCTGGGCGGTGGATTTGAAGTCACCCTGGCGTGCCATTACCGCGTCATGGCGACCGATACCGGTGCCAAGCTGGGCCTGCCCGAAGCTTTGGTCGGCGTATTGCCCGGCGGTGGCGGCACACAGCGCCTGCCGCGCCTGATCGGGGTGATGAATGCTGCGCCAATCATGCTGCAAGGCAAGCAACTGGATGCCAACAAGGCCAAGGAACAAGGCGTTGTGCACGAGATCGCGCCCGTGGCCGAGATTGTCGCCAAGGCCAAGGAGTTGGTGAAAGCCGATACAATGGGCGCGAAACAACCCTGGGATCAGGACAAGTTCAAAATGCCGGGCGGGGCAGTCTATACACCCGCCGGCATGCAGGTTTTTGGTGCTGCCAACCCGATGCTGCTCAAGGAAACCAAGGGCAATTATCCGGCCCAGCGCTATATCCTGTCTTGCGTCTATGAAGGCATTCAGGTGCCGATTGATGCGGGCCTGCGCATTGAAAGCCGCTATTTCACCAAGCTATTGATGCGCCCGGAAAGCCGCAACATGATCCGCTCCATCTTCCTGTCCAAGCAGGCGCTGGACAAGGGCGGCGCACGCCCCGCCGGAACCTCGAAGGAAGAGGTCAAAAAGATTGCTGTAATCGGTGCGGGTTTCATGGGCGCGGGCATCGCCACGGTCTCGGCGCAGGCCGGGATCGAGGTCGTGCTGATCGACGTCAATCAGGAAGGCGCCGACATGGGCAAGCAACACGCGGCTGATCATTTCGCCAAGGGCGTAGCCCGCGGCAAGGTCGCGCAGGAAAAGGCCGATGCCATGGCCGCCCTGATCACGCCGACGACGGATTATTCCCTGCTCGGCGATGTCGATCTGGTGGTCGAGGCGGTGTTCGAAAACTCCGACCTGAAACACAAAATCACCAAGGCCGCCGAAGAGCATATGAAGGCGGATGCCATTTTCGGCTCCAACACGTCGACCATTCCGATTTCCTCGCTGGCCGAAGCCTCTGGCAAGCCGGACCAGTTTGTCGGCATCCACTTTTTCTCGCCGGTCGAGAAAATGAATCTGGTGGAAGTGATTGTCGGCGACAAGACGGGCGACCGGGCCGTGTCCCGCGCCATCGATTTTGTCACCAAAATCCGCAAGACGCCGATTGTCGTTGCCGATACGCGCGGCTTTTACTGCAATCGCTGCGTGATGCGCTTTGGCGAGCAGGGTCTGGCCATGCTGTCAGAAGGCTATGCGCCGGCGCTGATCGAGAATGGCACCCGCATGGCGGGCATGCCGATGGGCGCGATGGAATTGATGGATATGACCGCCATTGATCTGGCCTGGAAAATCCAGGAGCAGACCAAGAAAGACCTTGGCGAGGCCTATGTTGCGGGCAAATCCGATCCGATCATCACCGCCATGTATGAGGCGGGTCGTTATGGCCGCAAAACCGGCAAGGGCTTTTATGACTATGCCGAAGACAAATCCAAGAGCCTGTGGCCGGAGCTGAACCAGTTCGCCGTGGACGGCCTGAAATCGGTCCAGCCGGATGTGCAGGAAGTGAAAGACCGCATCCTCTATGCGCAGGCCATCGAAGCGGCGCGCTGCATGGAAGAGGGCGTGGTCAAGGATCCGCGCGAAGCCGATGTCGGTTCCATCCTCGCCTGGGGCTTTGCGCCCTATACCGGCGGGGTCCTCTCTTTCATCGACACGATTGGCGCGAAAGCCTTTGTCGAGAAAGCCGACCAGATGGCGGCCGATTTCGGTGAACCGTTTGCCGTGCCAGACCTTCTGCGCGACATGGCCGCAAAAGGCGACACTTTCTATGGCCGCTTTGGCGGTCAACAAGCTGCGGCGTAGCCCAAGGGACCGGGAGCAACGCAGAGAAGGGCCGGGCGGGTTAAACCGTCCGGCCCCTTTTTTTGGCCAGGTGTTGGATGGTTCGAGGCCCGCGCGTCGCGGACACCTCACCATGAGGTTGGTTTTATCTGAAATCCACTCACCTTATCCTGAGGTGCGAGCCCGGACCATGTCCGGGGAGCCTCGAAGGAGGCGTACAGAAGCCACAAATCCTTCCCCCTCATTTTCCATGGCTTTTCCGACTTGCGCACAGAAACCGGTCTTTTATCCACAAAAACCGTATGGCGATTGATTGACGGTTTCGGGATTCAGGCGTTCAATTCAGGCATCGGGACACACCGTGATGCGTTCTTCACCGGACACATAAACGGAAACCGGTCCACCGGGATGCAGCGCTGGCGAATGCCGTGACGATGTTACCGGTCGGGTCTTGGAAGACGCTGAAAAAGCTCGGAAAGGACGGGTTTCGGAAGACGAGCTGGGAAACGGAGCAATCCGGGGAACAGAGAGCGGGCCGGAACCAGCAACGGGGAAAGACCGGAAACGGAAAATCCCCCCGCGCCGCCGCCCGCCGCTCCGCTCGCAAGAGAGAAGAGACGGGCGGTTGGTGTATGGGCGACAGGTCGCCCGGCCCGGTGAATCTGCAAAATCCCTCATTTATGTTATGGTTAATGACCATTAACGTTTGGGGAGGCGTTCATGTACAAGGGAAAGCTGAGCCGCCGGTCATTTGTTGCCGTCGTCACAGGCGGTGCGGCTGCTACACTTTCATCCAGCCATTCTGCGGCCCAGACCTATACGGGCGTCACCGATTCCGACGGCGGCACCTATGCCGACCGGGTCGGATACGGCCGCAGCGGCCGTGCAGCCACCGGCGTGACTGACAGCGATCTCGGGACCAATGCCGATCCCATCAATGCCGGTCGCGGAACCGTGGCACGGAATAATTGTTCCGGAATGACTGATAGTGATGTCGGCTCTGGCTATGATCCTGTGGGATGCGGCACAGGGGAGCGAGCCCAACAGCCGGTTGGTCCGTCGAATTCGGCGGGGTGTCAGGCGATGCGGGTTCAGATGGATACGCTGGCACAGCGCTATGCGGCGGCGCGTTTGCCATCGTCACCGGCGCGGCGTCGGCGCGCCAGACACGATATACGGACAGTGATTACGGGGCGACTGCAGATCCTGTTGGGGGCGGGCGCGGCGGCTCCGGTAGTCGACGCTATACCGGCGTGACGGACGCCGATGGCGGACCGAATGCGGATCCCATCAACGGGGGGCGCGGCACATCAAATGCGCCGGGACGAAACCGCACCGGACTCACCGACAGCGATTCCGGATCCACGGCCGATGCCGCCGGATACGGCATGCGCGGCGGGGGAAATACCGGCGTCACCGATAGTGATCTGGGAAGGAATGCGGACCCGATCGGAAATGGTCGCGGTGCCGGCAATGGTCCGGGTGGTCGCCGCTATACGGGCGTTACTGATTCTGATGGCGGTCAGTCAGCTGATCCGGGCGGTTATGGCCGCGGCGGAAATTCAGGCATTACAGACGCTGACCAGGGTTCGAATTCTGACCCCGCCGGGCGTGGCCGTGGCGCGGCCCCCGGCGGCGGGCAAACCTATTCCGGATATACCGATCACGACACCACGGACCGGCGCGGATATGGCGATGCTTTTCCGATCCGGGATTCTGACGTTAGCGACCGCGTGCTCCCGCCTGGCAGCCCGCAAACCAATCCCTCTAGTGGTTATTCGGACACCGATCCGACAGATCCATCCGGACGCGGACGCCGTGGCCGCGTTGGCGGGGCGTCGGACAATGATTATGGTTATTATGGCGACCCGGCCGGACAAGGGCGCGGAAACGGCCAGCAGCGACATCGCACGGGCCGAACCGATTCCGACACGGGCGCGAATGCTGATCCGGCGGGTTATGGGCGTCGCTATCGGCGCTAACGGGCAGGGCGACACGCCCATGCGTATTGACGCCTTCGTGAAGTGAATTTGGCACACCTCCTGATACGGTTATTTCGTCTAATGGAGAGTCGAAATGCGTGTATTGGCTGCAATAATATTGCTTATGAATTCATCTTTTGCGCTGGCGCAATCCGATGCAGATCTGTTTTCGCTGATCAGTGAGAATGATGTCGACGGCATTGTTGACGCGCTGGAGCAGGGTGCAGACCCCGATCAGCGGCAAACTACAGGGCTTGAAGCCACACCCTTGATGTGGGCGACCGGGGGCGCCGATCCGGCCATTATCGCTGCGCTGATCTCGGCCGGCGCAGATGTGAATGTGGTCGATACGATGGGCGACCCGGCGATCAACTGGGCAGCCTATTATGGCAATGTCGCCGCCATCGAATTGCTGCTCGCGGCGGGTGCCGATACGACACTGACCGGGCATGGCAATGCCGTCGAGATCGTCATGCGGCGCGGACATCAGGCCGCACTACAAATCATTCTGACGCATCAGGGCAGGCTGGCGGAGCAGACGCCGGACGAGATGGCGATAGTCGACGCGATTGCGGCCGATGATATGGACACGCTGGTTGCACAAGCCCACGCGATCGACGTGAGCGGTTTGCGTGATTTTGCGGGCCGACCGGCCCTTCAGGTGGCGGCGCGCCATGACGCGGCCAACGCCATTCGCTGGCTGGTTGAAGCGGGCGCGGATGTGGATGCAGTCGATGCTATCGGCTTTACCGCCCTGTTTGAAGCCGCTCGCGACGGCCAGGCGGAGGCCGTGACGGTTCTGCTGGAGCTGGGCGCTGACCCCAATCTCGCTTCTCATGAAAATGCGTTGTCACTGACGGCATTGCACATGGCCGCCACCGGCGATCATGCGGGCATAGTCGCCGCCCTGATCGCGGCCGGTACGGATACCGACGCTCAGGGCACGATGGGCGGAACAGCCTTGATGTGGGCGGTGTTTGAGGGCTCGCGCGATGCGGCCCGCGCTTTGCTGGAAGCCGGGGCCGACCCGTCGATTGCGACACAGGACGGCAGCACATTCATCAGCATCGCTGAACAACGCGGCTGGAACGATCTGGTTGAGCTTGCCGAAGCGCGGATGGATTGAGCTGAACATGGCGTAGCATTGATACCCGCACAAAGCTTCAATCCCCGATTTGCCGGTCCGGGTTAGACTGGGCGGATGACGGCGTGCGTCTCAGCTGACATAGGTGTCGTAGGAGTAGGAGACGAAAGCCGAATTGTAGTAGACGTCAATTCACGCGTCAGAACGGGGATAATCCGATGAGCCAGACCAGCCTTCCGGAAGACGATTACATCATCGGAGCCTCGGACCAGGAAATCATTCGCCTCGGCCAGCAACACGCTATATGGCGCGAACGGGCGCTGGCGGGCTGGCGCCGCGCCGGTCTCAAACCGGGCATGACGGTCCTCGATATAGGCTCTGGTCCCGGTCATGCCAGCTATGATCTGGCGCAGATGGTTGGTCATACCGGCAAGGTGATTGCGGTCGATCAATCCGCCCTGTTTCTGGATGCGATCGCGGACGGTGCAAAACATCGCGGCCTGTCAAATATCGAAACCGTGAAATCCGATCTGGGTGTTCTGGAATTGCCGGAGAATTCCGTGGATTTCATCTGGTCGCGCTGGGTGTTGTCCTTCCTGCCTGATCCCGGTGGCCTTCTGGCGCGTCTGAAAAACGTGCTGCGCCCCGGCGGCGTGTTTATCGCGCAGGAATACGGTCATTACGAAACTTTTGGTTTCTATCCGCCTGATCCGGTGCAGGACCGCTTTATCGAGGCCGTGCAGAAAAGCTGGCGCGCTTTCGGGGGCGAGCCGAATATCGCTAAAGAGCTCCCCCGCTTGTGCGCGAATGTTGGCTGGTCGACTGAATGTCTAACGCCGCATATCTTTACGACCCGCTCCGGTGAACTGGTCTGGAACTGGCCAATGGGCTGGCTCAAATCGGACGGCATTGACCGTCTGGTCGAGCTCGGATTTTTATCCGCCGAAGACGGGACGCGGTTTCACGAGGTTGCAAATCAACGAGCGGCGGATCCGAATTGCATTCTGACGACGCCGATGGTGATCGAGGTCATTGCCCGGAAGCCTTGATGCCCGCATTCAGCGCATGCTGCCCTATCCGCGCACGACGATTCCGATCTTCATTTGCTTTCCCAAACCATGCACAGGAAGTTCGCCGGTCAGGCGAGACGGGGTGCATATTGCCGCGCTTCGTGCCAATATTGCGATGCGTGTCGGGGATTATCGCGCAGGGGAGACTGATATGAAACGATTTTTGATGGTTGTTATTGCCGCAGCCGGATTGACGGCGTGCGCGACGACCAGCCCGGGTGGAAACCTGGCCAGCAGTGCTTTCGATTATGAACCGGCACGCGCGGCAGAATTGCCCGACCATCATTTTGGATATGTGATGACTGGGGATGCAGGCTGGCAGGGGTCCATGGTTTACGAACCGTCCGGTCGAACCATCAATGTTGATTTCGACCTTTCCGGAGACGGCCTGTCTGCAACGGCGGACCTCGCAATTGAAGACCCGTATCTGAATGAAGGCGTCCGCCGTTTTACCGGGCAAACCGCATCAGGTGAGGATGTGTTCGTTCTGCTTCAGGCTGGTCCCTGCAATGACGGTGCGTCGTCCTATTTTGCGACGCTGGTCATCGGATCGACGCGTTTGAACGGGTGTGCATCTGAACACGCTGCAAACGACAGGTGGTCCAATTATCTGGCGGACTGGATGCCAGCGATTGATCTTTGTGTTGCAGAACTTTCCAACCGTGCCGATCACGTTACTTTTGCCTATTCGACCGCAAGTGGCACCGCCGTTCGTCTGGCGGATAATTCCGGCAATCGATGGGAATGTAACACCGTTGAAGACCGGCGCGTGAATGCTATTGCGCCGCTTTCGGTTGTGGATGTGAGATTGGGTGAAGCCGACCCGATTTTCGTGCGGTCTCAAATGCCGACGCAGGGCGATGCCTGCTACGTGTATGAATCCGTGCGCGATGCCAATGGCATGCTGATCGGTGCGTTCGGCTATGATTCCTGTGCCGGGCCCCGCGCGCCTGTTGGTTAGGGTTTCATTAACCGGCGCGGCTCAACTGATTTTGCATGCGTGGTTTTCTGACTCTTCTCTTTGCCGGTGTGTTTTTATCCACCAGCGGCGACGCCGATATTCGGGACCTGCGGGATTTGTCCGATGGCAATAACGCGGCATTGTTTATCGGGTTTGATGATGTGCCGGCATTGCTGTCCACGCAGGTCAGTGAACGCCTGATCGAACTTGAATTCACCGGCGGGAACCCTGCCGGCGCGCGACGTATTGAAGTCGCCCTCGGGCGGGTCATTTCCGCACTCGAAGTCTTGCCTGCTGACACATCGCAACGATTTCGGATCGAGCTTTCGGCCAATGCGGACGGATTTGAAATCACGCCAACAGAAACGGGTTTTATGCTGCGCTGGCAAATGGGCGCGTCCACCACAATCGGCGAAATTTCGGCGGTCGAGACACAGACACCTATGGCCCATATGGTAGCAGCGGAAAGTCCTGACGCAGACCACACGCCAACACGCGTTTCTGACACGGCTGACGTCGCTGAAACTATATCGGCCTCCGGTCCCGTCGCATTGGGTTCGGCTGACGAATGCGGAGCGGCGCAAGCGGCTGTCGAAGTCGATGCATGGGATATCGACGCATTGGCGGTCCACTCCGAATGCCTTCTGGACAATGGTGATGCCAGCCAGGCCATTGTCTTGCTGGAACGGGTGATAGCGTTCGAACCGGGGCGTTTCGAGGCTGTGCTGACACTCGCCGAAGCACACGAAGCTCGCGGTGATCTGGAGGCTGCGCGTGGACTTTACGAACAGGCCGCGACGGTTGCTGCGACCGATGGACAGGCGGTTGCCGCGAGAGCCCGGGCGCGCGCCCTGGCGAACTAGCGTTCAGGCCACGGCCGATTGCTTATGGCCATGCGCTGACGCACCTGCATCAGGTTCGTTAAACGCTTACTTTCAGGACTTGGGCTGGCAGGTCGAGCATAAGCCATAATGTTCGACTACGGAGCGGTCCGTCCGGAATCCCGCCGGCGCATTCTGGGGCAGGGGCGCGCCATGCCGTTCATCCACGGAGCCACATTTTCCGCAAATGTAGAGCTCAGCGCCGCCTGTGTCGTGGCAATGCGCGCACGCAATATAGGCGTTCAATGCTTCGACCTTGTGGGCGAGACCGACACTCATCAGAAAATCCAGTGATCGATAGACGGTGGGTGGCTTTGCCGCGCCGTCCGCCGAGCGCATCTGGTCGAGGAGATCGTAAGCCTTGACCGGCTCATCGGCTTTCACCAACAGGCCCAGCACTTTGCGACGCAGCGGCGTCATGCGCATGCCACGTTCGGCGCAATGGGTTTCTGCATGGCTTAACGCCGAGGAGACGGAATCGGTGACGGTCATCTTGCGAATATTTAATCCAATTGAGCTGCCAAAAGCGAGCCCTCATGCTTGAATATATCGTTATGTTATAATATCACATTCTTGAATTTCGAGAAGTAGACGATGTCTTGTTTCAAATATGGTGTTTGTGTCGCGGCTCTTTTGAGTGTGCCAGTGGCGGCGCAAGACCGGGACGAGCCAGAGATTGATCGAATCATCGTGACGTCTTCTCCTCTGCAGGTGTTGGCGGATGAAATTGTCGGATCTATCGATGTTCTGACAGCCGATCATATTGAAGAAAATCTGTCCGGAAGCCTCGCCGACACAATCGCGCACGAACCGGGCGTTACGACTACCTATTTCGGTCCGGCCGCAAGCCGCCCTGTATTGCGCGGCCTGGGCGCAGACCGCGTCCGCGTTCTGGTCAATGGTGTCGGCCTCGTTGACGCTTCGACCGCCAGCCCCGACCACGCGGTGTCATCGGAGGCGCTGGAAGCGGAGCGCGTTGAAATTCTTCGCGGTCCCGCAGCGATCGCATACGGAGGCGGTGCGATCGGTGGCGTTGTAAATGTCATTGATGGTCGCATTCCTTCCAGATTGCCGGATGACGGAGTAGAAGGCCGGTTCTATGCGGGAATGACGAGCGTTGATGAAGGTTATCAATTGGCAGGACGTAGCCGGTTCGCCGTTGGGAACTTTGTTTTCCATGTTGAAGGCATGCAGCGCGCCGCCGAGAATTACGACATACCGGGATATTCAGAATCTGCCCGTCAGCCTGCACTTGAAGAAGATCATGATGATCACGATGATCTATATTCGATAATCGGTTTTGATGACGAAGATGATCATGACCATGATGAGGACGAAGATGAAGCTTTCGGTGTCGTGCCGAATTCCGATCTCGAATTTTCGACAGGGTCGGCAGGGCTGTCATTTGTCGGTGATTGGGGATTTGTCGGTGTGTCCTATCGTACAAATGATAGTGCCTACGGGCTACCCGGGCACGCGCATGACCACGAGGATGATGACGGCGACGATCACCAAGACGAACACGCAGAAGACGGCGATCCGCGCCTCGTAATGGCGCAAAACCGCTGGGATGCGCGCGGCGATATAAATATTGAAGGCGCGCCTATCGAACGCGTCCGGTTTTCACTGGGAACCGGCAAATACCGCCACCGCGAGATCGAAGGTGATGAGATTGCCACGACGTTCACGAATGAAGGCTGGGAAGGCCGCTTCGAGTTTCGGCATCGCCCCATTGGCAATATGGAAGGTGCATTTGGTCTGCAAACGTTCAGCCGCGATTTCGCGGCGATCGGAGCCGAAGCCTACATCGTTCCGGTGAGTACGACGGACACCGGCGTATTTGTTGTCGAGAGATATGATGCAGGTGATTGGGGTCTTGAAGGCGGCTTGCGAATTGAATCGCGTGACGTCGATACGGCGACAGCATCGCGGTCGTTTCAGACGGCCAGCGGGTCAGCAGCCGTATTCTTCCGGCCCATTCCGGACGTTTTCATTGCTGTGACAGGTGCATTGTCAGAGCGCGCGCCAACTGATGTCGAGTTGTTTGCAAACGGCGCTCACTTGGCCACCCAATCGTTTGAAGTCGGCAATGCCGCGCTTTCACCGGAACTGGCGACGTCAATCGATGTGACGGCGCGTATGGACGCAGCGGACTGGTCTTTCGAGGGTGCCATGTTCTACGCCGATTATGATGGCTTCGTCGGCCTGTTCCCGACCGGCGCGGAGCAAGATGAATTGCCGGTTTTCCAGTATGCACAGCAGGATGCGCGTCTTTGGGGCTTCGAAGGCAGGGTCGAACGCCAGCTGGGCAGTGTTGCGGCGTGGGATTTCCGCGGCGAAGTGACAGCCGAATATGTGAGTGCAGAGCTCGATAATGGCAGCAATCTCCCACGTATTCCGCCGCTGGGCCTATCCGCCATGATCGAAGCGGAAAGAGACATAGCAACTGCGCATCTGGAAGTTATCTGGACGTCAGAACAGAATGAGGTCGCGAATTTCGAGCTTCCGACTGACAGTTATACGCTCGTCAATGCCCAACTTGTTTTGCGGCCTGTTGCTGATCAGGATGTTCGGTTGATCCTTGAGGCAAGAAACCTGACGGATGAAGAAGCGCGCTTGCACACGAGCTTTCTGAAAGACCTATTGCCACTTCCGGGCCGGAATTTCCGGGCGGCACTGTCTGTAGCGTTCTAGATATTCGACCGACTTGGCTGAAAATGGTCGTTTTCGAAATGTCACACCTGTTGCCTGTTTGGCAGCTGGTTTGAACGTCATTTAACGTCTGGGTGACGCTATACGTTGTTATCTGCGCCCCAATTCGCTATCTAGCCCCAAATCTGGAAAACCAAAGGACGACGCCATGGCTGACGCCCCTGCCACTGAACCACTTACCGGACAGGTTCCGCTCTACAAACGCCCGGAACCGCTGAACAAGGAAAAACACCGCAAATTCGGCATGTCACCGCCGAAAGAGCCGTTCGCTTTCCTCAAGGAATCGCATTTCCTCCCCGCTATTGTCGGTGAGTTCATGCAGTATGCCGGATTCTTCCCGGTTATTTTCCTAGGCGAGAAGCGTCTTCCTGTTGTCGTCATGGGGCTGAATCGCGGTGAAAATCTTTTCATCGATGCTGAAGGCAATTACGAGGTGGACACGATGTTGCCGGCCTTTGCGCGCCGCTATCCTTTTGTGAGCGCATCCAACGGTCCGGATCAGCCATCCACGGTCTGCATTGATGTTGAAGCCGACGGCATTGGCGAAGGCGCGCAATTGCCGTTCTTCGACGACAATGGCGAACCGACAGAAGCACTGCAGCAAGCCATCGATTTCGTGAGTGCCTTCGATGCGGATGCGCGTTCGACGGAAATGTTCGTCCAGCGCATGTTGGACCTTGATCTGTTCGAGCCCAAAGATGTCACCCTGAAAGACAATACGACGGGTGAATCCAAGAAAGTCGCCGAATATTTCGGCATTTCCGAAGAAAAGCTCGGTAAGCTGCCAACGGAAACCTATCTGAAGCTGCGCGACGAAGGCTATCTCGGCCCGATCTATGCGCACCTGATTTCGCTCAGCCGCTGGGATCGCATTCTGAACAAAGCGATCCGCCGCCAGCAGGCCAATGCGCCAAAAACGAACTGATCTGTCATCTGACAGCTGTTCACTTTAGTGCGAGAGGGCTAACGCTCTCTCGCACTTTTCATATATGCCCTGTCTGTATCTGAACGGGTTGGCAGGAAATGCTTCGACAATTTATTCTCTTGATTGCGCTAGTCGCCTTTGCCTCGGTGGCATCCGGGCAATCATCCTTGCCAGAGCGCGGTGCGCTGGGCAGCGATTACATGGTGCAATCGCGGCTGGTTGCTGACCATGTCACCGTCGAGCCCGGACTGACCTTCCATGTTGGCCTGCACATGCAGATCGAGCCTGGCTGGCATACCTATTGGCGCAATTCCGGGGATTCCGGCGAACCCACCGAAATCAACTGGCGATTGCCCGACGGCGTCAGTGCGGGTGACATCATCTGGCCAGCGCCATCGGCATACCCATTCGGCCATTTGATGAATTACGGGTATGGCGGCGAGGTTGTCCTGCCGGTGCCGATCACGATTGCGGAGGATTTTTCCGGCCGATTTCTCGAATTGCGCGCGGATGTAAGCTGGCTTGTCTGCGAAGAGGTCTGCATACCGGAATCTGCTGAGCTTGATCTGTTTTTGACGGTGAGTCAGCCGGCGATTGCGGACAATGCGGGTGCGGCCCTGATCGCCTCCGGTTTCTCGCGCGTGCCGACGGAGCCAAATGCAGCCGCAGGCATTTCGCGATTGTCTCAGGCTCTCCTCCTGACAGTTGCGAATCCTGCCGGCGGAGCGGATGTCAGAAACCTGACATTCTTTCCCTATTCGGACATGGTGATACAGCATGCGGCGCCGCAGGTTTCCTATATCGGGCCTGAAGGCATTGCACTGCGTTTGCAACCTGCGCCGGAAGCGCGAAATGGCCTGACCTGGGCGCCGCGAGGCGTATTGAGTTTTGAGGCGCGCATTGACGGGACGTGGCAAACGCAAGCTATCGCCATTACGCCCGAACCCGGCCTGACGGTAATTGATGTGCCCGGAGATGCGTTTTCGACCAGTACGGTGCCCGTCACTCTTTCCGCATTGGCCGTCACGATTTTGATGTCATTGCTTGGCGGCCTGATTCTCAACCTCATGCCGTGCGTGTTTCCCGTGCTTTCAATCAAGGCGTTGGGGTTTGTCGAGAAGGCTCATTCCGCGCCGGGCGAATTGCGACGGCACGGCCTGCTGTTTTTGGCTGGCGTGCTTTCAACATTCCTCGTGCTTGCTGGCGTCTTGCTGCTTTTCAAGGCGATCGGAGAGCCGGTCGGATGGGGGTTTCAGCTACAAAACCCTGTCATGGTGGCGATGCTGTCGCTTGTCATGTTCGGCATTGGATTGAATCTGGTCGGGTTGTTCGAGGTCGGATCGAGTTTGCAGGGCGTTGGTGCCAGATGGGCAAATTTGGGCGGAGATGCCGGCGCTTTCCTGACCGGCTTTCTGGCAGTCGTGGTTGCTGCCCCCTGTATTGGGCCATTTGCTGCGGGCGCGTTGGGCCTGGCATTTTCGCAACCGGGTTTTGTCCTCGTGCTGGTTTCGCTCGCGCTCGGGTTTGGACTGGCGCTGCCTTATCTGATCTTGTCGTTTTTCCCGTCATTGCTGAAATGGTTGCCGAAGCCGGGCCCCTGGATGGTGCGGTTCAAGCAATTTCTCGCCTTTCCGATGTTTGGCGCGGCTATCTGGCTGATCTGGGTGTTATCGATCCAGGGCGGGCCACAAGGCGTTTTGATGTTGCTCATCGCTTATCTCGCCGTGGGCATGATGATCTGGGCGCTAAAATCGCCGACACTGGTTTCGCGCGGTCTGGCCGCGGTCAGCGCCTTGATCCTGATTATTTCGTTGTTGGGTGTTTCGCGCAGCACGCTTGTCGGTGAATATTCCGGCGAGCCGTGGTCGCAGGAACGGGTGGATATGCTGGTGGCCGAAGGACGCCCGGTTTTCATCGATTTTACTGCGGCCTGGTGTGTAAGTTGCCAGTTCAACAAGCAGATGACGCTCAATTCGCCAAATGTCGTTCGAGCTTTCGAAGAGAATGGCGTCGTCATTCTGATTGCCGACTGGACCAATCGCGATGACCGGATTGCCGCTGCCATCCATGGTTATGGCGCAGCCGGTATTCCGCTTTATGTCTATTATTCGCCGGGTGCAGCGGAGCCTGTGATCCTGCCACCCATTCTCACGCCGAACATGGTCGTGGAGGCTGTCGGCGCAAATTAGAGCAAAGGCCCGCGCGGGCAGCCGGGATCAACGCCGGTGAAGGGCGCGATTTCGTCCATGTCGGCAAACCGTCCCATCTCTGTGGCATGATCCAGCAGATATTCGATGTCCGAATAGATGGTAATCCGGTCCGCCCTCAATTCAGCCGCCGCCAACGCGAGCTGATGATCCAGAGCATCCTGTGCCATGCCCCGGTAAATACAGCGAAGATCTTCGGGCCCGCCACGAGTTTCCATTGAAAGCGACAGTCGCATCGCTTTACGCGACAATTCCGAAAGCCCGAGCATCACCACGTCATTTTCCGCGAGAACCGGCGCGCTCTGAGCCGGCAAGCGGCGGGCGGTTTCCAGGCGTTCCTGAACCGGCGTTTGCAGTTGGGTTGCGTGCGCGGCAAACTCGGCGCCCGGCATTGCCTGAGTTACGGTGAGTGCGATTAACAGGGCTGAAAGGAGGGGCAAGGGAGTCTCTTCTGCAGTCGGATTAATCCGGATTTGGAGCTAGTGATCATGCCAATGACCCGTGAACAAGCCGTTGAGGCGCTCCGCCGTCGATCCGATGGCGATGCCCGGCAATATCTGGTCGATGAGAAAAACCGGTATTCGCGGTTTTCGGTTGAAGCCGCCGGATTGTTCTTTGATTTCTCCAAACACCCGATTTCCACGCCCGAACTGGATACGCTTTGTCATCTGGCAAATGATCTTGGCCTTCAGGCCAGTATTGATGCGATGGCGCGTGGCGAGATGGCCAATGTGACCGAAGGCCGCGCCGCCCAGCACATGGCCCTGCGCGGGGGTGGAAAGGATGACACGCGCAAAGCCCAGGCGAATCGCGAACTGACCAGAGTGCTGGCGTTCAGTGACGAATTGCGGTCCGGCGCTTATGCCTCGTCGACCGGCGAAGCGTTCACCCACATTCTTCATATTGGAATCGGTGGATCCGATCTGGGTCCGCGTCTGGTGCATGAGGCCCTGTCGGACGGACATGCGCCGATTGATGTCCGATTTCTGTCCAGTATTGACCCGGACGCGTTCGAGCGCGCCGTGTTTGGCCTGGACCCAGCAACCACGTTGGTCTTTGTGGTTTCCAAATCATTCGGCACGCCCGAGACCAGTCTCAATACAAAGACCGCCATCGCCTGGCTGGAATCCGGTCTGGATGGCGGCATCGGACGTCATTTGTCCGCGGCAACGGCCAATGCACCAGCGGCGCGGGCGCTGGGCATATCTGATGAGCGGATATTCGAAATGTGGGACTGGGTCGGCGGGCGATATTCGCTCTGGTCGAGCGTTTCGCTTTCAGTGATGGCGGCGATTGGCCGGGAGAATTTCACGTGCCTCTTAAAAGGCGCCCGGCAGATGGATGAACATTTCCTGCAATCGCGCATGGAAACAAATGCCCCCATTTTGTCGGCCTTGATCATCTGGTGGTACAGGCGGGTTCGCAATTGTCAGGCCTGGGCCATTATTCCGTATTCCTCGCATCTCGGTCTGTTTGCGAACTGGTTGAAACAATTATCCATGGAATCACTTGGCAAATCCGTGGATATGAATGGCGCGCCGATCGCGGCACCGGCAGGTCCAGTGGTCTGGGGTGGTGAGGGACCGGATGCACAGCACGCTTTCTTTCAACTATTGCACCAGGGCAAGGACGCCATTCCCGTCGACCTGATTGCGTTCGCAAAAGGTGGAGACGCGGAGCATCGACGGGCTTTGCTGGCCAATGCGGTGGCGCAGGCAGAAGCATTGTTGTCCGGGCGTGATGCAGAAGCGGCCAGGGCTGAACTGACCGACAAGGGAGTTCCGGAGGCGAGAATTGGCGAAATGCTTCCCCATATGGTGATGCCCGGCGGCCGCGGTTCGACCTTCATTCTCGCCGAATCAATGGATGCGACGGCGCTGGGTGCGCTTCTGGCTTTTTACGAGCACCAGACATTTGTCTTGAGCCTGCTCTTCGGGATCAACGCATTTGACCAGTTCGGGGTTGAGCTCGGGAAAAACCTTGCGCGGATACTTGAATCCGAATGGATGTCCGATATCGCCGGGCAGCACGACGCTTCCACTCAGACGCTGATTTCGAGAATTCATGCCATCGACGGTCAATAGCGGGATTGGAATGCTTGACGTCCCCTTAATGTGACGCCAAAGTAATTATCAGGACCGGGCCTGACCGTTCAGTCCTTTGGTATCTCGGGGAGGAGATGCCTCAATCGACCAAACAATTGCGGGCCGGATTTTCCGGCCCGCTTTTTTTTGTTTCCAATTCGGGAAAGTCAGAAATATCCGTTCGGAACTTCGCGTTCGCTCCGGGATGATGAGGTGTCGTCGCTTTCCGGCATGCTTGCGCATGCAACAGCTGTAGCGGCGAAAAGTGTGGCGGCCAGCATGGCCAGTAGTTTTTTAAAGCGCATTTCGGGGCTCCCTCGGGTTAAAGCGCAAAACGCCTCCACTCAAAACCCCCTTCCGATGGCCGGCAGGCCCGGACAGTCTTCCCCGGTCCGGACCTGCCTTTAAGTCTAGTCCTCGTCCTCGTGAATTTCGATGACAACGCGATTGCCGGATTGACCGTCGCCGCCTTCAAGGCGCTCGATTTCCAGACGATTCAACCATTCGGCGCGTTGTTCGCCGTCCAGCTCTTCGCCATCAACCCAGATGCGTTCCTCGCCATTTTCGCTTTCAAAGCGCAAGCGATGACCGCCGGCTTCCCGGAGCCGCACGAGCACGTCGTCACCGATTTCCTGGTTTCGGTTGGCGATGAGCATCACTCGCCGGGCTTCCGCGGCTTCGCGTTCGGCATTTGCCAGTTCAAACCGCAATACCCGCATTCCTTCGCGCCGCTCGATCTCGCCCTCTTCCAGTTCGCGGCGCACCTCGACCATTGCATTTCGGATTTCTTCACGCGCTTCGCGCAATTCGGCGCGAACTTCCTCGCGCTCTTCGTCTGTCATTTCCCGGCGTTCGCCATTGATGACGACGAAACGCTGGCCATCCAGCTCTTCCATATTGAGTTCGAGCGCTTCCATTGCGCGTTCGAATTCCTCGTCATGCCGGCCTTCAAACATGACGCGCATGCCGCCCAGACGTTCGAGATCGGCTTCGATGTCGGCGAGATCAAATTCGTGATTGTTCTCGGCAACCCAGACGGAATGGCCCCGGGCATGCGGCCCGGCATGGATCACGGTGGCGTTGTCGCCTGATATGACGACCCGCCCGTCCGCGGTGGAACTGACGGCGTCGCCATTGATGATGACATCACCATCGACAACTTCGATTTCAACCCCCCGAACAATCACGGATGGTCCGGAATGGTCTGCGTCCGAGACGAACACACGAATGTCGGAATCAACATTGTGATCGTCATTTGCCATGGCCGCGGTCGTACACCCCGCGGCGAGCAGGGCAGATCCGGCAACAGAAAGTGTGAGTAATTTTTTCATGTGTCCCTCCAGTAAGGAAGGGTCACGTTCACATTCCCGTTATTACCGTAGGTGTTCGGTTCGCTGAATTTTTCGTCATGAGCGGGAGGAAGGTGCGGCGATGCATGGGAATAGGGGAAGTATGCACCGCCGCGGGAAGGGGCCTTTCAAGAAGGCGATTTCACCGTGCCGCGGTCAGCATTACCGGTGATTGTATTGGGGGTGACGATTTTGAGAGCTGCAGTCCATAAAGCGGTGCAAGGTTTGCAGAAGTCGATGGGCAGGCAATAATGATTGCAAGATCGGGACAGTCGGAGACGAAGATGCACAGGCGTACTTTTTTGCAGGGAATGACGGCGAGCGGGGTTGCAGCGCTTTCACCTGCGGCTTTTGCCAGCGCACCACTGACGCTTCGGCAGAAAGCCGCCCGGATGCTGTTGATGGGTTTTATCGGCGACAATACTGCGACTGATGGCGCTGCTGCGATTGCCGGTCATCTGGAGGAGGGCCGGATCGGCGGCGTGCTGTTCCTGCGCCACAATGTGCGTTCCCGCGAGGGTGTGGAAGGCCTGACCCGGCAATTTGGCGCAATTGCTCCAGATGCCTGGATGGCCGTTGATCAGGAAGGCGGTGCGGTTCAGCGCCTGTCGAGTGATCTGGGATATTCACCAATTCCCCGCGCCTATGTGATTTCTGAAGAGCAGAGCGTTGATGAGGCGCGCCTCCTGTATAGCGAAGCGGCGGCAGAATTCCGGGCAGCCGGATTCAATCTGAATCTCGCGCCCGTTGCCGATGTTCAGGACGACGAAAATGGTGTGATTGGTCGCTGGGGTCGGGGTTATGGCGTCGATGGTGAACGCATTGCCGATTATGCGGGTGCATTTATCGAAGCGTTTGAAAGTGAAGGCGCGGCCTGTGCGATCAAGCATTTTCCAGGGCATGGGCGATCCTCCGGCGATAGCCACCATGGGTTTGTGGACATCTCCGAAAGTTGGAGCGATGCCGAGCTGGATCCGTTCCGCCGCCTGATCGACGCAGGACAGGCCCATCTCATCATGGGCGGGCATCTGACGCATACGGGTCTCGACCCGGCCGGAAATCCGGTAACGTTCTCTCACCCCATCCTGACAGATTTGCTGCGCGGTCAGATGGGTTATCAGGGCGCGCTGGTGACGGATGATCTTGATATGGGGGCGATCCGCGAAAACTATAATCAGCGCGAGGCCGTCATTCGCTCCATTCAGGCCGGTAATGACATGATCATGATGTCGAACTCGGCCGAACCCGACCCGAATCTGCCGGTACGGTTTGCGGACTGGATAGAAGACGCAATTGCCGCCGGTGAATTGACCGAAGCACGCATCGACGAATCCGTGGCGCGACTGACCGCGTTGCGACAACGCGAGCTCTGATCAGCACATAGAAAAAGGGCGGCCCGATCGGACCGCCCTTGATCATTCCAGCATGGTTGGTGTGGCCTAGAAGCCCATACCGCCCATACCGCCCATGTCACCCATGTCAGGTGCAGCAGGGCCATCTTTTTTCGGCTTTTCAGCAACGGCCGCCTCAGTCGTGATCATCAGGGCTGCAATGGACGCAGCATCCTGAAGCGCATGACGGACGACTTTCGCCGGGTCGATCACCCCGAAGGCCAGCATATCGCCGTATTCTTCGGTCTGAGCGTTATAACCAAAGGTCGCGCTGTCATTTTCCAGCACTTTGCCGGCAACGATCGAACCTTCAACGCCTGCATTGGTCGCGATCTGACGGATCGGGGCCTGCACGGCGCGGGCAATAATGCCGATGCCTTGCGTCTGATCGGTGTTGTCACCTTTCAGGCCATCGAGCGCACGGGATGCTTTGAGGAGCGCAACACCGCCGCCTGCAACGATACCTTCTTCAACAGCGGCGCGGGTGGCGTTGAGGGCGTCGTCGACGCGATCCTTACGCTCTTTAACTTCCATCTCGGTTGCGCCGCCGACCTTGATCACCGCAACACCGCCGGCGAGTTTCGCCAGACGTTCCTGCAGCTTTTCCTTGTCGTATTCAGACGAGGAATCCTCGATCTGACGACGGATCTGACCCACGCGGGCTTCGATGTCGGCTTTCACGCCGGCGCCGTCGACGATGGTGGTATCATCCTTGGTGATGGTGACGCGCTTGGCGGTGCCGAGCATATCCAGCGTGACGTTTTCCAGCTTGATACCGATATCTTCGGAAATGACCGTGCCGCCCGTCAGGATGGCAATGTCTTCCAGCATGGCTTTGCGACGATCGCCGAAACCCGGAGCTTTGACAGCCGCAATCTTGAGGCCGCCGCGCAACTTGTTCACAACCAGGGTCGCCAGGGCTTCGCCTTCAATGTCCTCTGCAATGATGAGCAGCGGGCGCGAAGATTGAACAACCGCTTCGAGAACCGGCAACATGGCTTGCAGCGACGACAATTTCTTGTCGAAGAGGAGGACGTACGGGTCTTCCAGCTCGGCCAGCATCTTGTCGGCATCGGTGATGAAGTAAGGCGAGAGGTAGCCGCGGTCGAACTGCATGCCTTCAACGACGTCCAGCTCGGTTTCCAGAGACTTGGCTTCCTCGACCGTGATCACGCCTTCATTGCCGACCTTTTCCATGGCCTTGGCAATCATGTCGCCGATTTCTTTTTCGCCATTGGCGGAAATCGTACCGACCTGGGCAATCTCTTCCGAACCCTTGATCGGTTTCGATGCGGCTTTGACGTGCGCCACAACGGCGGTCACAGCTTTCTCAATGCCGCGTTTCAGATCCATCGGGTTCATGCCGGCGGCAACCGACTTCATGCCTTCGCGAACGATGGCCTGAGCCAGAACCGTGGCCGTCGTGGTGCCGTCACCGGCTGCATCATTGGTTTTCGATGCAACTTCACGGACCATCTGGGCGCCCATATTCTCGAACTTGTCAGACAGTTCGATTTCCTTGGCGACAGAAACACCATCCTTTGTTGTGCGCGGAGCGCCAAAGGATTTTTCGATGACAACGTTGCGGCCTTTCGGGCCGAGCGTGACTTTTACAGCGTTAGCCAGCGTATCGACGCCTTTCAGCATCTTTTCGCGAGCTTCGACGCCAAACTTGACTTCTTTAGCAGCCATTTTTCAAATTCCGTTTTCTTGATCTTGAATTTCGATTGAAGGAGGCGAGAAAACCGGCGGGGCGTTAGCCCATCACGCCGAGAATGTCGGACTCTTTCATGATGATCAGCTCGTCACCCGAGAGAGTGACTTCGGTACCGGACCATTTGCCGAAAAGGATGCGGTCGCCGACCTTGACGTCGAGCGGGCGCACCGAGCCGTCGTCCTTGATGGCACCGCCACCAATGGCAACAACTTCGCCTTCCTGCGGCTTTTCTTTTGCGGTGTCGGGAATGATGATCCCGCCCTTGGTCTTGGATTCTTCTTCCACGCGTTTCACGAGCACACGATCGTGCAGCGGACGAAATGACATGTTCATACCCCTGTTTGGTATTCATTGTTGGTTTGAAGAGCCGATTAGCACTCACATGCATCGGCTGCTAACGGAGAGGCAGATAGGCATGCGCAGGGACATCGTCAAGGGCGCGAGCAGCAGATTTCCGGCATTCGCGTTGGCGCAATTCATCTGTCGTTCATGCGCGCAGCACTCAAGTATTATTCGCCCTGACCGAACGATCCGGCTATATATACGTTAATGGCCCATGGGTGCGTTCTGCATTCGGCTAGCTGTATGGAGTATTTTAATGAAAGTGCGCGCCGTCCTTATTCCCATTCTGGCCCTGTCATTTGCCACGGCCTGTACGACCACCGACCCGTATACGGGCGAGACCCGGCCGAATAACACAGCTCGCGGCGCGCTGATTGGCGCCGGACTGGGTGCCGCGCTGGGTTATCTGACCAATACCAATGATTCCCAGGAAGGCCGGACCAATGCGCTGATCGGCGCCGGTATCGGTGCGCTCGCAGGCGCGGGCGTCGGCAATTACATGGACCGTCAGGAAGCTGCGATGCG
>Ga0316204_10003004_pt1 | contig 35617 bp, 30 predicted proteins | sample 6monrhotite_MG_2_FD_205661 | JGI IMG/M metagenome (GOLD analysis project Ga0316204, IMG submission 205661) | Microbial mat bacterial communities from mineral coupon in-situ incubated in ocean water Damariscotta River, Maine, United States -... | ecosystem: Environmental > Aquatic > Marine >... | reverse complement strand
CCCAGCGCTTTTCCGATTGGGAATGGGCTGGACATATTGTTTTAAAAGCAAGCGAGCGCTCACGATTAGCTGCGCATGCCGCAAAAGTTTTATAACTGTCGCCATGATAAGGAGGCTAAGCATTCAATGCATGAGTTTAATCAATGCCATAAAAGTTACACGCTCATGCTGCACCTTGGGGCGCTTCGCAGGCTGGAGGTTATCTGCCTCGCACTCAAATCAGCTAACGCTCATCGCATTCTAAGTGATTTGTTTCAATTTTCCTCATACCCATTAGAATTGAGCACAAAGTAAGTATATGTCGTGCCAATCATGGTTTTCAAGCTTTTCGGAGCAAGAGTTAACACACTTATATTTTAAGTCATTCCTGACTACATGCACCCTTAGCTCAGCTGGATAGAGCGTCGGCCTCCGAAGCCGAAGGCCAGTGGTTCGAATCCACTAGGGTGCACCACTTCCTTCGATTCAAATGAGTCATCAGCCAACCACAAAAGTACCCATGTCGTAATTGATAGCAATGTACTCGCATTGAAAAATAACAGCTGTAAAAAAGTTCATGGCTGAAAAGCCCTAGGGCTATAATCAAAGTCTGCTTTGGCATCAGAGTGGTCAAATGCCATATCTATATTCATTCTATCCACCATCGTAGTCTGAACAAAAGCATAGCGAGAAGATAAAAGCTTCAGCAGTGTAATAGCTAACTTATACATAGAAGGGGGTACGCAAATAATTCTAGGCTCCCTATTCATGGAACGAAAGACTCGTTCAACCATAGCATGATAGCTCAAAACTTCACCGCCACTTAAATTATAAACTTTATTACGTGCATTATCTGATTGCAAAACTTGCACGCAAGCTTTTGCCAAATCTTCAGCATGTACGGGCTGGCGTAAGCCTTTAGTCTTTCCTGCAAGGGGAAACATGCCAAAGCGAGAAATCGCACTTTGAATAAAAGCAATATTCTGATCCATCCCATAACCATAAATCATAGTCGGTCGAAATAATGTCCATGCTATACCAAAAGTTTCGCATTGTGATTGAACTTCTTTCTCGGCTTCCAGTAAGCGCTGAATAGTCAAACGCTCCTCACCGCTGTCCGTATCTTTTTTGGTAATAACACTTGTTGAACTGAATCCAATAAAGCGCTTGATGCCTGATTCAAATGCAGCTTTTAAATGAGAAGTTGCGAGCGGTAAAAAGCCAAGGTGAATCCATATCGCACTCTGATTTTTCTCTTGCCATACATTCATCATACCTGTTGTCATATCAGCTTTCAGCCAAGTAATATTCGTATCACCCAAATGGCCTTTTCGACTTATACATGTACATGCGCAGTCTTTCTCATCAAGCATAGGTAGTAAACATTTACCAATCTGACTACTTGCACCTGTTACTAATATATTCATTTGATAATTTTCTTAACCGTGCAAATACATGCAACGGCTACAAAACGAATCCACACAGCTGCAATCACGATCCACATCAATAAAAATGGATACTGATGACGAAAAAACTTGCGATAAAATCGAACCATTCCCTTATGTTTATGCCATTCTACTCGTACTGGACGAGGAGAACTACAAACGCCTTTGGCATGCGTTATCTCAACATGAGGAACAAATAATATCTTCCAACCTTTCTGTCTGAAACGCATGCTCCAATCCAAATCTTCGCAATGCAAGAAATAACCCTCATCCATCAAACCAACATCATCCATGGCTTCTCGACGAACCAACATAAATGCTCCAGAAATGGCCTCTTTATATGTAGGCTCTTTGGGCAAAGGTCTTTGATTCATAATGACACTTTCAAATTTAGGGTGATTGGGAAGCAAACGATCTAAGTATAGCAGTCTCACCAAAGTACGCCAAGGTGTTGGAACCCGTCTACGGCAACCTGCTTGTTCACTACCATCCAAACTGCGGATCAAACAGCCTGACATACCAGCTTCAGTCCGTGACTCCATCTCTGCTAACATATAACTCAGCGTCTCAGGTTGAATAAGACAATCGGGGTTAAGAAATAGTATGTATTTTCCTGAAGCCTTAGATATAACGCGGTTGTTTGCAGCAGCAAAGCCAAGGTTTTCATTGTTTCTTTCGATATATAAGAGTTCATTCTGAATTTCTTGTTCTAGATAGTGAATACTACCATCCAAACTACCATTATCTGACACAATCACTTCAACAGATAAATTCGATCCAAGCACTGAGCGAACACACTCCGTCAGCAACTCACCGCCATTAAAGTTAACAATAATAATTGATACTTTCATGTTAGGTACACTTATCCTTGGGTGTTAATAATAGTCGTGACAACAACAGCACTTGCCGACTACTTGATTGTGCATGTACACCCATCAGTTGAATTTTTTTAATTCGTTCCAAGGGAGAAGCCCTCCGTAGAGACACATATTCCTCAACCAAAGTCAAATGGACATTACTCGGATCATGCTCCCGAATACGCTCAGCTAAAGCCTCAGCCTGTTTCATGGATTGAAACAAATTCTCTTTTCCTTCCAGCCATCGTTTTTTCCATTCTCCTGAAAGTGGGTTCATAAAATCTCTGATACGCTTAGCTCCCACTTCATTATTATCATGTTGGCGATATTTAACTAATGGCTCATCAATATAACCAATACGGCCAAACACCGCAGCACATAATGCCAGCCACCAGTCATGCATTAATGCATCTTTTGGAATTGGCAGTGCCACATCAAGCAAGGCACGGTTCATCAGCACGGTACAACCTGTAATAAAATTCTGTGCTAACAACACTTCTAGTGGGGAGTTTGTCTCATTCTTAATACCCTGATAGTCCATAAATGATGACGCCATCATATTTAATTTTTGATCCACAACCATCATATCTGAATGTATAAGCACCGGTTCCCCGGGATGTTTTTCTTCCAGCTGTTTCAACTTGGCTAACTTTTTTACCAGTTTATCAGGCATCCAAACATCATCCTGATCTGAAAAACAAAAATATGCTTCATCTAATTTCAGCGCATATTCAATTAATTTCCCAAAATTTTTAGCGGCTCCCAAGTTTCCATATTCATCATTCATGATAATAATTCTCTTTTCTATAGCTGCTAGCCCATCAACCACTTTTAAACTATGGTCAGTAGAAACATCATCTCGAATATTTAATCGCCAATCAGAATAATCCTGATCAATAATACTATTTATTTGTTCCCTTAAATAATGCTCTCCATTAAATAGAGCCATTAGTATCGCAACTGAATGTTTTTTATTATCAGTCAGCAATACGATCATTCCTCTCTAAAATTATCTTATCAAATTGTTTAGCACGAATTAACCAATCCTGCTCAGACGCCCAACGCTTCCAGTTGCTAAGAAGCTGACTATCTTTCATAGAGGCTAAAGCAAACTGAAGCTGGTTTGCAAAGCTAGCTGCATCACTGGCAATGAACACCTTCTCTTTTAATAGAAGCACTTCTGGGAGAGGCGATGAAACCACTGCCCTGCCAGCAGCAAGGTACTCGTAAACTTTTACAGGGTTGGTTGCCTTGGTAAGTTCGGTCAACTTAAAAGGGATCATACAAACATCGAACTGGTCCATATAGCCAAGAAGATTTCCGTATTCAACTTCTCCAATGAATATTATATTAGGGAGTTTCATTGCTTCTCGAATATCACAACCAGCAGTTGATCCAACCAACTGAAACTCCCAATGAGGAAGTTTTTCAGCCACCGCGATTAACAGGTCTATATCAAACCACTCTGCTATTGCTCCAACATAACCGGCAATAGTTTTTTTTGATGATCTCCATTGAGCGACATTTGAGAAGAACTCATATTCACACCCATTCCGAACAATTTGGTTTTCTCTCACCTGGCTTACTTTATTTGATAGATATGAAGAACTGGTAACCACAAAGTCTGCATTAATGATGAGCTCTTTTTCATTATCTAATATACCCTCGAATTCAGCCTCATGAAAAGCAGCATGATGATCCATACAATCATAACCAAGAAGAAAGTGTGGGGAGAGTTTTGCCAGCGGGAACCAATATGGATGATTCAAGACTAGAACAGGGCTGTCGATCTCTAACTCAGTCATCAATACATTCAAAGCAATTTGGTACGAATCTCTAATAACATTTGTCATCTCATTTTGATGAATATCATCGATTTGAGTGGTCGCTGCATTTAGCTTGCAGACAAAAACATTTTCAAAAGGCTGTTTAACAAATTGATACTTCTGCATGCCAGCCCCCATTAGAGGGGTGGTTGAGAAGTAAAACACTCTATAGCCAAGCTTCCCTAATGATAATGCCAACTGCTGAGGTCTCTGGTGACGAAAACCCCAATCGATAATTGGTAAAATGAATAAATCTTTTTTTGATTGCAGGCTCTTTGCGGCCTCAACCAGCTCATCATGAATCAAAGTATTATCTGATGTTCCATATATACCTTGATACCTCTTGTACAGCTGAGCCATATTCCCCTTGTTTTTACAAAGAAAAATAATCGCATTTCTAATACGACGAGGTCTAGCAAGTTTCAATGTCAGCAGAGGCTTGGAAAATATCAACCTTAGAAATTTATTAATCATCAATTAAGCGCATATTTTATTCTTTAGACACCCTCTTCTGAAGACAGTCATCAATACAAACCCTTTTGAATAATGTCCACGATCCTTTCAGAGGCATTACCATCCCCATATGGAGAAATGCCACGTGCCATAGCATGATATTCATTTTCATCATCCAACAACTTTAAGGTCTCCTCCACGATAGCATCGAAATTTGGGCCTATCAGTTTAACTACGCCTTCAGAAACCGCTTCAGGCCGCTCAGTCTCCTTTCGGAGCACCAAAACCGGCTTAGCTAATGCAGGGGCCTCTTCCTGGACTCCTCCTGAATCAGTAAGGATAAGATAGGCTGCTTTCATTGCTGCCACAAAAGGTAAGTAATCCAGAGGTTCACATAACGTGACATTCGAAAGGCCTCCCAACGCTTTTGTTACCACATCTTTTACATTGGGATTGGGGTGGACAGGATATAAGAACTCTATGTCATCACGTGTTTCAGCTAGATGCCTAACTGCCCGACAAACCTCCTGAATAGGTTCACCAAAGTTTTCTCGGCGATGAGCAGTCACCAACACAAGACGCTTACCAGGTGAAACCTTCGGAGAAAACTGCTCACACTGACCTGCAACATCTAGCAACGCATCAATCACAGTATTGCCAGTAACATGGATATTTTTAGAATCAATGCCCTCAGCAAGCAAGTTATCACTTGAAGATATAGTTGGAGCAAAGTGCCACTGGGCAAGATGACCAGCTAACACACGGTTCATTTCTTCTGGAAAGGGGCTATACATATCTCCAGTTCTCAATCCAGCCTCCACATGTCCAAATGGTATCTTATGATAAAATGCGATTAGCGCAGAAACCATCACCGTTGTTGTATCGCCCTGAGCAACCACTGCATCTGGCTTTTCATTTAAAAAGCAGAGGTCTAACGCAGTCATTAACCGCGCTGTTAATGCTGGCAAACTCTGATTAGGTGTCATTACATTCAAATCAATATCAGGAACTATTCCAAACAAATCCAACACCTGATCAAGCAATTGCCTGTGTTGAGCTGTCGCCAACACACATACATTAGTCCATGGATGCCTCTTTAATGCAAGGATAACCGGAGCCATTTTAATAGCTTCAGGCCGAGTCCCAACCACACAGATTATTTTACGTTTCATGTCTTCTTCTCCAAAGCCTTGCTAGCAATATAACGACCGATTCGATCTGCATTAGCCATTATAGTAAAAGTATGAGATTTCTCAGTAAGCGTAGATAAGCATGCACCATCAATCACATAAACGCCATCTAATCCCATAACCTCTCCATATGAGCTGGTCTCTCCTACAGTTGGATGACTCCGCATAGGAACTGTTCCTGCATAATGAATGTCTCCACCAGGTCTGCCTACTGTAAAACTTTTTGGTAAAAGAACTGCACCCATTTGCCAATATGTTTTCCGTAATAATTTTTTTACATCAATCATAAGGCTAGGAACCCTTTCATCAAACCCACCAGTAATCGAAAGCTCCCCATTACTCCCCAACCTAGCAGTGGCCGAAGAGAATTCACCTGATAAAAAAATATTCCCTATCAAACAAGAGCTTAATAACCCTCTCATTAAATCTATCCCATACCGTTTATGAAAAGGTAGATGCCTAACAAATTCAGACACAGGTATTCCGGCAGTACTGAACGTTGACCCAAACACACTGGTATTACGCTGAACATTCATAGTAAACGATAATTGTCCAAGCCCAAAAGATGGCACTATCTTTCTTCCCAAATGTAAGGGTAACCACAACATGAATGCAGCCGTAGGGCAAGATAGTAACTTAACACTCTTTTTACTTTTTAATGCACCCAGAACCAGCCTAGTCGTCGCTAATGTTCCAGCTGCAAACAGTACCTTCTTTGCGCTAAATGATCTAAATCCAGACACACTATATCGGTCTGTTCCTGCAACCCTCCATGTATCTTCGGATCGCTCTATCCCCTCAACAGTAAAGCCCTGTTCTAAGCGAAAGTTATTATTTTCTTTCAACGCCTGAACATCCTCATATGCAGAGTACAATGCCTTCTTATGACATCCCCACAAACAGTTTCCTGAAACATCACAGCCCTTACGCCCTGCATAACTCTCACTTAACACTGCTACTCTAGATCGGCCCATCTGAAATCCAAATTTTACAATCTCTTCTCTATAACGTGTATAATTATCAAGCATCTTGCAGTGCAAATCATCCATCTGAATCGGGGGCTGCGACGATGTGTCTAACCCAAAATAACTGGACATATCATCATCACAACCTCCGCTGATTCCAATGCGTTCAGCGATAGTCTGATACGATGGCTCAATCTCCAAGGCATTAAAAGGAAATGAGCCAAGCTCATCATCTCCTAGTTTTGCGACACCGCATCCCCATGCGTTAGATAAACCTCCGGTAGCAAGCGAACCAACAGTTATGAAACCGTCCTCCACAACCTTATTTGCTTCAGAAAAACCTTCGAATACATAACCAAGAGTCGGTGCCCTCAATTTAGGGGACACCGTATCTGACTGCCTTAGCGCATAATAATCATCGCCAACAATCCATTTATGTTGATCAATATCAGACCCTCGTGAAGCAAGGTAATCTATATCTGGCGGTTGAATTTTCTGCTCATGCCCCCCATCAACCATTAGTACACGAAGACCCGATTCAACCAATGGAAAAGCTGCAGAAACTCCCGCAGGCCCACTACCTATAATAATTACATCATAATCTTGAATCACTTCTCCCCTCTGTGTTGCCGCATGATTTTAATCAACAATGAATAACTTATTATTTTAACAGCCCTCCAAAATAATTCTGATACTACAGCACGAACCACAACAGATAAGTTAATCAACAAGCTGGCTCTTCGCCCAAGCCCTAGGAAAGAAGATGCTCCAGCTGTAGTAGCCTCAGCCATCAGAGTCGCTGCATCAAGTCTCCATGCCAACTCCTTCCCTCTAGGCTCACACACCCACCTTCGGTCATCTAATAGTGCTAATAAGATAGGTAGCTTTAGAAATATACTAGGGATGCCCAGAGAGGAAGCATCTCTAACTTGTTCAATTGCATGCACATATCGCCTTAGCAGTGCACCCCTAGGTTTTTCCTTGAGAATGTAATGAAGCAAGGCATTACCTTCCATCAAAAGGCACCTTCGCCTATCGTCTCCAGACGGGTGCATACCAGCATGAATTGGTCTGAGTATAAGATTCAATCGTTTGAGATCAGCCCCTGTCTCCATTGGCTCCAATTTAAATAATGATTTCAAACGATTTATGCTTAATTTGTCACTCAGGTACCGCCCTAGAAGAAAGGAGCTTAGAGAAACTAGAAAGACCGGAACTGGAATAAACAACCTAAAAGAGCGAACTCTGTATTTGGAAATCGATGATAAAAAACTACTGAAATCTACTGGATCCCTAGATGCCAAAGAATACACACCAGCACTCAACTCTGCCTGCTCGGTCATACGCAACAGGCCTTCTGCAAGATCATCCACATGAACAGGCTGAACTTTAGGAGCTGGTACAAAGCGAGGAATAATGGGGAATTTCCTGACCGTTTTTACTAATACTCCAAACAGCCCCTGTTCTTTACCGCCATAAACCTGCCCGGGCCGGGCCACCAGCCCCTTGGCTTTAAGTATTTCCTGTTCAATTTCCCACTTGGTGCGACCATAAGTCGTCGGAGCATCCATCTTTGCAGTTTGACTTGATATGAAGAGTATCCTTTTAACTCCTGAAAAATGAGCACACTCGATCAGTTGACGTGCGGCCTTAAGCTCAATTCCATCTGACTCTGGAGGTAAAGAACTTGTAATTGCTGCCAAATGCACAAGAACGGATACACCTTCGAAAGCATCTTGTGGAGGTAAAGAGGAAAAGTCATATTGAAATGCCTTAACGCTACTGTTTCCACTAAAACAGTTTTGATCCCGAACTAATACATTGATATCGTATCCCGCGTCAAGCATCTTTATCACCAAGCGCTGGCCGATATAACCATTGGCTCCAGTGATGAGGATTTTTTTTCGATGATTATGCATAAACTGATATCATTTGATTAAATTTTTACCATCATTTGGCTCACTAAAAACCAGATAGTGAGTCAACAGAAAGGTCATTCCTACAGAGATAACATCCGACAGCAACTTCCCTCCCCATTCAGGCATAACATCGACAAACATTAACAATAAGAATGAACCAAAAAACATGTTCCCAGCAAGAATTAAAAAGTAACGCCTGGCTTGATTTCCAATATCATGCTTGCTACTGTTCTTAAATGTAAAACACTTATGCAGGAAAAAGGCAAAACAACCAGCCCCAGTCTTGGCGCTTACATTTGCTATGACAAGATAGCTTGGCCACATCCAAAGTACCGCAAAGAAAGTGGACAACTCTATTCCATAGGCTGCAATCTGAACCAAGTTGTAGCGCAGGAATTTAAACAGCACCTTTCCTCCTTCTTATCACGATAACATGGTGCAAAGCAAACAAGGCTGACAAAGGAGTAAAAAGGAACTCCAACATCTTTATTGGCTTTTCACAAAATCTTGGAACCAGTGACCTAAAGTTCAAACCACCAGACAACAAATAGCGCAAGTAGTTCGTTAATGGCTTACTGTGTACAACTTCAAGATCCGGAAATTCTTTCTCAAAGAGCCCCTTATCTCGCTTAAAAACTATATAGCTTAAAGCCTGATTAGCCCCATTCATTGGGCCAGAGGACGGAACGTCCCATGATGGAAATTTTTTATCAAACCCTTCAGTTTTAAATAATCGTTTAAAAAGAAATGACGCAAACGGTCCATAGTAGGGTTCTATCAGAACCGCTCCTCCACCTGGAACCAAGGTGCGCTGGAGCTCGGCAAAAAAGAGCTTAGGATCAGGAAAGTGATGAAAACAATTCTGACCAAAAAAAGCTCTTACACTCGCCTCTTTTAAATCCATACCCTGAGCATCAATGACCCTGTCTAGATAATCAGAAGCGACAACGTCAGTAGCCAATACATCAGAAAATGTATCTCTAATCGGGCTTACACCAGCCCCTAATTCAACCCTTAGACCAATAGTTTCATTAAAATAATTTTTATCCAACCCCATCATTTCATGATGGAATTCACAGAATACGTTTTTTAGAATGATCTTATGATCCAGAATGTCCCGATGCACGCTTAACCGCTCAGGTGCATCAACGTCCAGACCCTCAAGTAGCGGCTCTCTTAACAAATCAACTATGCCCACCATCAACGCTCCTCTCTATTCAGACATTCCATTTGATAAAATGATTTATGCTTGATAGACCGAGGCACCCTAGCAATGTCATAACCAATAAATGACATAATAAATTGTACTCCCATCAGTATAGGAAGAGCTGCAAGCATGACTGTACCTGCGGGAGTATTTATCCCTTCTTTCGCATATTCAAACCAACTAAGCCCACCATAAAGAGCTCCTCCAAATAATAGCATCAAGCCTAAAGGCAACTCAACAGAAGCTAGCGATAGATCTCTAAGATAATAATTATAGAAAATTCTTTTGAAAAAATTTCGAATATGCTTAACCAAAAACTCTCCGATAACCTTGTTAATTTTCAAGCTGCTAGTTTCATCAGCATACTGCGCATGCATAGGCACATCCTCAACCACAGCCCGAAGTGTGTTCAGGCGGAACAACATATCCGTTTCAAAAAAATAACGTTTACTAACTTTTTTGAACGGAAGATGTTTTGCAACTGATGCATGAATTGCAGTATAACCATTGGTAGGATCAAATAGATCCCAATACCCTGTAGATAATTTAGCCATAAATGAGAGCACAGCATTCCCAAAAAGACGAAGCGCTGGCATTGATTTAATATTCTCAAGATCAAAAAAACGATTCCCTTTCGTATAATCAGCTTCGCCTTGAATAATTGGAGCAACAAAGACAGGTATCAATCGAGGGTCCATCTGACCATCACCATCTACTTTAACTAAGATATCTGCACCATCATCAATAGCCGCCTGATAGCCAGCCATTACCGCGCCACCAACACCTTGGTTAACATCAAAAAAGATTATCCGAACGCGCTCATCCTCACAATTATCTTCCACATATTTACCACTTCCTTCTGGGCATGCATCATCGACAATATAGATTCGATAAACATCTGACCCTATGTTGTTAATGACATCTAAAATCTGACCTTTCACTTTATAGCAAGGCACAACGACTGCTACACGACTTTCATTACAATTCTTATTCACTAACCCTCCCCACAAAATTGGCGCACCATTAGCAGCGCACAAATAAATTATCGCTCATCACACATTCGGATCGATAATCGGTACTAATAAAACCCAAAATTGTACCTTCTGTTTGGGAATCACTAAGATCACTTTCCACCACGTTTCAAAATTGCGGTTCCCCCCAAAATCAATGGATCATCGACATTAAAGCCAACCTCACGAAGACGGAGGTTCATGCATTGATCAATTGCATTCTGGGCATCCGCACCAAGATAACTAATTGCTCCAGTATAATAATAGGAGCCATTTTTCATCTGAAACCTAAGCACAGCATAATCTGCAACATCTAAGCCAAGAGGGTAGTAATATAGGCTTCTGTTGTGTTCCAGGATGGGCATTCCCCAAAATGAGGTGGTTACCTTGACCCCCTCTGGCACGGCAGAACGAATATCATCAACACCCTTTCTCCACTGGGCTATGGCACCACCGTCAAAACATTCTGGCAGCTGTTTGAAGGCTTTTACAATCACCAAGTCATTTAAATGATTGGATGAAAAATCAATTCTGCTAGCTGCCGAAACTCCAGAAAATGCAACCATAGGAATTAAAAAAACAGACATAAAGACAACTACCCCTCTTCGGATAATAACAGGGGTATGCAGCAATTGATGATATAGCTTTACAGTCCCTGAAGATGCAGCCCAGAAAAGGAATGGCAGATATAAGGAGTGATAGTGTGTTAAGAATCCAGTTTTTTCAGCCCCGCCAATATTGCCTACCATATTAGGCAGCATCATTACGAGTGCAATACTAAATGCACGCCAATCCCAGACGGCAAAGAGACCAAGAACAAGTAAGTTATAAAAGCTAAACACCCCTAATTTGCTCACAAAAGCATCATCAGTAAATCGCTGAAAAAGCTCGCTTAAATTGTGCGGAAAGAATCCTCCCGAGCTATAAGATGCATTATCTAAATAAAACGTCATTAGCGATGCCGAGTAACTCAAACTAAGAACACCAAAGACTAATAAGAATAATCTCTCACGCCGCACAATATTTCGATAGATCAAAGCATGCATAATCAAATAAGCACCAACAATCAACCCTGTTCGCTCTGTTACAAGTACGCACAAAATAGTGACAAGAAAAATCAGACTGAAATTTCGACTATCTCGATTTATTAACCATATAAGCCATGCTGCTAGGGGAATGAAAAATCTCTCTACGTAATATTGTCCTTGAAGAGCCTGTGACCATACAGGATGCACTGTAAACAATAGAAGTAAGCAGAGGCTGATAAACACACCTACTTTTTGGGACTGCATATATGAGAAGTTAAAGTAAAGTAATAGAAAAAATCCTCCAACTGTAATTAGCGCCAAAAGTAATTCTGCTGATAATAAATTAGCCAGCGGAGCTATAATGTATAAAATAAAATACGGATGGTATGCAAACGGGGCATCCATATGTGACTTTGCGGCTAATGGTTTGACACACAACTCTTCTGGAGGTGTTGTTAAGACTCCATCAAAAAGCATATCATTAATAGCATTTTGTGCATCAGATGACGGCACACCAGTCTCTGCTATGCTTTCAATTAGCTGCTTAATATAGGTATAATCTTCTGCATTACTTCGCCCATCAGAATATTTCCATATGCCAACAGCAATAGATGCCAACAGAAGAAGCAATACTACAAAGTATTTACTTAGTTTCTTCATATCATAGTGAATAACTTTTACGCCAATACCTAACACTTCATCTCCCCAAACACTGATAATCATCCTGACAAATTCTATCAATCCAGACGGCTTATTTTTTTTCTGTATTCTCTTTGATAAACCAGCGCACGTAATCTTTGAGTCCATCTTCAAGCTTCACTTTAGTATGCCAAGGCTCACCAACAATAACAACAGGATCAATTCGCGTGCGCATAATTTCATGCTTTCGATATGGCACAATTCCAAAATTGAATTTAGCAACGCACTCTCTTCCCGTTTCTGCCTGCCAGATATTTCTAAGCATAATTACAAAATCGCGTACGCTAATCTCACGACATGAGCCAGCTACAATGATAGTTCGCTCATTCAATTCATCCAAGCTATCCAAAACTCGTAAAAACAGGTCTACAACATCGTTGATGTGAATAAAGTCTCTGGTTTGACCACCCTCGGTTAAATTAATCTCAGGGGTATCCTTATCAAAGTGATTCAATAACATGCCAGCAAATTTCCTAGCATCATCGCCTGGACCATACATATGATCCAACTTAATCGTCACAGCCTTGCAGTCTCCGGAAAAATAGTCCATCCACTGCTCTAGCTGACTCTTTGACAAAGCATATCCATTAACAAGAGGGCTCAGGTAACTTCCTGTATTAATAAATGGTATATTCCTATCGGCACAGCATTGTAGCATCTTCACTTCAAACAAGAGATTCGCCTCTAGCAACTCTGCGGCAGTTTCACCGCTCCTGCCATAACAACAAGCCGTATTTACTACAGCATCAAAGTTTGACGAGGAAAAGACATCTTCAAAAGAAGTCAATCCACAATCAAAAAACCGCACATGATCTTGAACACCATTTATTCTATTCAAAGATGAAGTGCTTCTTTTCAAAACAGACGCATTATGCCCATCGTTAATCATTCTACGCAATAGTGTAGACCCCAGAAAACCCGTAGCCCCTGTCAAAAGAATATTCATAAATTTCGCCTCATCATAACCTGAACGTGAACTTTTTATGACCCAAATAACTAAACAGGGGCATGACTATATAGAGTATTCCTTGTGATATCTCAGGAGAAATTTCGGCATATTCAACCATGACAGGCAATAACACTAGATTGAGCATTGTGACACCAGCATATAGTGAATAAAATTTATGGAACTGCAAAGAATTCCATGGCGAGGCATGAAATGTAAACCGACAATGTAAGAAATAACCTAGAATAATTGTAGTAATAAGACTCACAATAAGACTCAACATATACGCAAACTGTAAAGGAAAAATCTCTGATAGAGTCCAATATAATACCAAGTATAAAACGAATGCAGCTACCGTATTTAATCCGCCCCATAGTAAAAAACGGACTGACTGTATCTCCCTATAGGCTACAATTGCATTAGAAAAAATATTGTTCTGATACATTATCATTTAAATCCTTCTGCATGCTCCACTACCGAAATAGGTCGCTGTTTCACCTCTGCATATATGCTAGAAACATATCGTCCAATCACGCCAAGAAACATCATATTGACTCCATTAAAGAAAAGTAAAACAAGAACCAGCGTCGTCCAGCCCAGAGGAGGTACAGGAAGGAACACAATACCAACATAAGTAAGAAATTTGGACAGTGTATACACAACACTACCCAAGAAACTCAACATAGTTAGAAGAAAACCAATAATACTAATTATCTCCAGCGGCTTAGTGGAAAATGCAGTAATACAGGTAATCGCATAACCGGCTCGGAAGAATAGCCCCATCGTAGTTTCACCATTTTTCCTCGGCTGCCTGGCAAATGGAATCGTACATTTGTTAAACCCCATGGAATGCACCAAGCCTCTAAAATACCTATTGCGCTCACCACAAAGTTTTATTGCTTCTATCACATTACGAGAAAGCAGTTGAAAGTCAGCCGCATTTTCTGGAATGACATTGCCACTCAGCTTGTTTAAAAGTTTGTGAGTAATGAGTGCTCCCGCCTTCTCAAGAAATCGCCCATCAGCGCGCTGCTTGATCGTACCGTAAACCACATCAAATCCACTTTCCCATCTCTCAACATACTCAGGTATAAGTTCGGGTGGATCCTGCATATCACTAAACAAAAAGATGACTGCATCACCAGCCACCCGTTGAATTCCTTCATGAAAACTTGCTTCTAGCCCAAAATTCCTACTGAAACGAACATACTTCCATCGCGAGTCATCTGCACAGTATTGGGCCATTAGTGCTGGAGTAGCATCTTCACTATGATTATCAATTAAAATGAATTCAAAATCGTACTTGGTGGTTAGTGGCTCTATAACCCCCTCCAATCGAGGGCGCAACTCCAATAAATTGGCATGTTCATTCCATGCGGGAATAACGATTGAAATCAAGCTGCGCTTATTCACTTTCAAGCCCCCGTCCATCACAAGTCTTAATAAATCCATGGAGTGAATGTACAATAAAGTCCAGCATTTTTAAACTCAACCCGGGGTAAACACCAATCCAGAATGTATTCTTCATCACTATATCAGTATTTTTAAGCTCCCCAGAAATACGGTAATTAACACCCTGAAAATAAGGCTGTTTGGTTAAATTTCCCGCAAATAGCAGACGTGTTCCAATATTGTGCTGATCAAGGTACTTCAAAAGCTCAACTCGAGTAAAACCTGCTGATTCACGTAGTGTGATCGGAAAACCAAACCATGACGGATCACTATTGGGGGTTGCCTCAGGCAAAATCAGATACTTTTCCAGTGGAGCCAGCGCACCCTTCAGGTAGTCGAAGTTCTGCTTTCTTGTTTCGATGAAACTCTCCAGCCTGTCCATCTGGGCGAGGCCCACGGCAGCCTGCATATCGGAAATCTTCAAATTATAACCGATATGAGAATAGACATATTTATGGTCATAACCTTCCGGCAGGTCACCCAGTTTCCAGCAGAAACGTTTACCACAAGTGTCATCCTTGCCCGGTGCGCAGAAGCAGTCACGACCCCAGTCACGAACGGATTCCAGAATCAATTTCAGCTTACCACTATTGGTAAACACTGCCCCCCCCTCACCCATAGTGATGTGGTGAGCAGGATAAAAGCTTAAGGTCGCAATATCTCCGTATGTGCCCACCATCCTTCCATCATAGGTCGAACCGAGGGCATCACAACAATCTTCAATTAACCAGAGCTCATACTTATCAGCAAGCTCACGAACCTTCTTCAAATCAAACGGGTTACCTAAGGTGTGCGCAATCATAATAGCTTTGGTTTTGTCTGTGATCGCAGCCTCGATCTTGTCCGGATCGATATTATAGGTAGGGATATGCACATCAACGAATACAGGGATACAACCATGCTGAATCACAGGATTCACAGTAGTCGGAAATCCTGCTGCCACAGCAATAACCTCATCACCAGGCTTAAGCGCCCGTTTACCCAACTTTGGAGAAGTAAGTGCCGAAAAAGCCACCAGATTAGCAGAGGATCCAGAGTTAACTGTTAGCGCATGCTTAACGCCGAGAAACTTCTTCAACCGCTTCTCAAATGCATCATTAAAGCGCCCTGTGGTCAGCCAGGCATCCAGACTTGCATCAACCATGTACTGAACCTCTTTGGCGCCCAAAACCTTACCAGAAACCGGCACATGTGATTGGCCGGTAACAAAGGCCTTTGGGGCCAAATCTTCTTCAGCATACTCAGCAACCAAAACTGAAATCTTCTCTCTCAGGTCTTTTAACTTCTTACTCATAGCTCATCCTTATTCATCGCCCAGAAAACACCTGCTTGGGCTGCCTTTTCACTATATAATTTGATCTGTTCTATGGTTTCAGCCTGCAAATTTTCAGCATCAAGAGATCGATTCAGGTACCATTTCACAGTCATCCTGATCGCATCATCCACACTGTTTACCGGCTGCCACTTCAAAATATCCTTTGCCTTGGTTATATCCAGTTTCAGAAATCTTGCCTCATGTACCTTGTCCGCATCGAGGTTCTCGCAAGCATATGAGCCGGAGCCCCACGCCTTCACCACCATTTCAGCAATATCTGAAACAGGCACATTGCCTATGCTTCCAGGTCCAAAATTCCATCCTTCCGCATGAGGCTCTGGTTCAATATACTGTTTTGCTGCCAGCCATAGATACCCGGAGAGAGGCTCCAAAACATGCTGCCAGGGCCGGATGGCATGGGGATTACGAATATTGACCGGCTCATCATTTTCAAGTGCACGAATACAATCAGGAATAATGCGATCCAATGCCCAATCACCACCACCAATCACATTGCCTGCCCGCACCGATGAAAGGCTTACTCCATGCTCGGATATCCTCTCTGGATGGAAGAATGACTGGCGATAGGAGGATACCACCAACTCACTGCAGCCTTTGCTATTGCTATAGGGATCATATCCACCCATAGGATCATTCTCACGATAGGCATAGACCCATTCCCGATTCTCGTAACACTTATCCGATGTAATTACCTGACATACTCGAACGGAGGGTGTGCTACGAACAGCCTCCAACAAATTCACCGTACCCATTACATTCGTTTCAAAGGTTTCAGCCGGTTCAACATAGGAGAGTCGAACCAATGGCTGAGCCGCCATATGAAAAACAATCTCAGGCCTCACCTTCTGCACATAAGCTTTCAAGCGCCCCTTATCCCGAACATCTCCGATTTCGTGACCCACCAGAACAGACAGAACATCGGCTTCTTCAAATAAGCTAGGGGTAGTTGGTGCATCAAGAGCATAGCCATATACCTCTGCGCCCAGTTCTGAAAGCCAGAGAGACAGCCATGAGCCTTTAAATCCGGTATGCCCGGTAACAAGAACACGCTTTCCCTGGAAAACATTGTTGAACTGATGTTTCATACTCACCATACCTTCCACGGAGCCTTATTGGCTTCCCAAAGGTCTTCCAAACTGTTTTTATCTCGCAAGGTATCCATCGGTTGCCAGAATCCTTTATGCTGAAATGATGACAACTGCCCATCAACAGCTAACCTTTTCAAAGGTTCCTGCTCCCACGTAATTGTGTCATCTGAAATATAATCCATTACTTTGGGTGATAGTACGAAATAACCGCCATTCACCCATGCCCCATCCCCCTCAGGCTTTTCTTCAAATGTTTTTATTTTATTACGCTCAATATTTAGAGCACCAAAACGCCCGGGGGGTTGCACAGCAGTTAAAGTTGCCAACGTCCCCTGTTCGTTGTGGAAATCAATAAGTTTACCAATATCGACATCAGATAGTCCATCACCATAAGTAAAACAAAAATCTTCATTATCGAGATATTCTGCCACTCTCTTTAAGCGTCCACCTGTAAGGGTGTTTTCTCCTGTATCAATTAGCGTAACCTTCCAAGGCTCAACTTTTTTTTGATGCACATGCATAGTATTCTCCTGCATATCAAACGTCACATCAGACATATGCAGAAAATAGTTAGAAAAGTATTCCTTAATAAAGTACCCCTTATAGCCACAGCATATAATAAAATCATTAATTCCATATGCCGAATAAGTTTTCATAATATGCCACAATATTGGTTTGCCACCAATCTCAATCATAGGCTTAGGCTTTAAATTGGACTCTTCACTTATTCGTGTCCCCAATCCACCAGCTAAAATCACTGCTTTCATTTTCACCCCTATTTATTGTATTCAAAGCACCTAATTCTTACCCCAACCTCTTCCACTCTTTCTTGGAAAAAGAGAAGGAGAGAAGCTATGTCCAACATCCAAGTTATTTCCTAGCAGCAATTGGCAAAGACCAATTTACATCTCCCCAAAAAATACCATATTTCAAAAAGGGCTCACTATATACCTTCACATTGTTAAGCCCTGCCCTTGAAAGCTCATTCATTAACGATTTCTCAGAAAAGACTCTCATCTCTAAAGTTGAGCCAGGGCCACCATGAAAGATCAGATCATCGAACTCTCTGACAGTGCCATTTCCATCGGTATCTTTCAGAACGTATTCACCCTGCTTCTTTTCAATTTCAAAATCGTGCAGTTGGCCGAAGTGCTCCACAGTCTCTTCACCCTTTTTTGTATAGGGGACGGTAAATATAAACACGCCATTTTCTTTGAGTAGTTTTGTAGTGTTTTCAAACGCATGATTTACAGGGAAAAGCACATGTTCATAAACGTCCGATGAAATCATGAAATCCATTGTGCATATCTGATCTTTGGAGATATTGGTTATATCAAGCATAGGCTCCTGATGATAATAGGTGTTTGTATAAGAAAGTTTCTTAGCAAGCGGATTGGCATAGCCATCCCAATCGCTCATGCCAACTCCGTGCAAGCCTTTGTTATGAGGAAAGTCGGGAAGAACCAAGCTTTCTCCGAACAACTCTGTCGATAGTACATGGACAATAGCCCTCATGCGAACCGTAGAACCGCAAGCATGGCATGACGCCACCTCTCTAGACAAATCCGACATCTTGCTGCTCGTCAACTCACCACAGATGTTGCACTGAAATTCCAGAATATCCGTGTCTCCAGACCTGCGCATCAGTTGCCTTTTCAATCGACTTAAATATTTTCTTAGCTTCATTGATTCTTCTTCCCATTCACCTTTGAAATAATTTTTTTAATATCCTGCAAACGATAAACTTTTTACATCAATTTCATAAGGGCCGTGCGCCACCAAGTATACAATAGCCAATGTCGCCCCATCTGGAGCCTCCATTTCTTCCGTAAATTTTTTATACGTAGCATCACACCGCTCAGGATAGAGCGTGGCCGACAAAAACTGTCCATCCGCATTGATCCAGTTAGCCTGCAAACGGACATATGCATTTTCTGCTTCGCACTTTGCAGTAATAGAGGTTCGGAACGTCGTTCCCTCAGCTACATGAAGCACTTGGGTTAAAAAGTTTTTATCTGAGACCTTCACACTCCCCTCAATCTGGTTGAACGTCACTTTCCCGGACTCTGTCCAACCAGTCAGACCATCACGAAAATCATTATTCACCAACACTTCTTGCTGCATAGAGCCCCAATCTATCCTGTAGACTGACATCCCCTGATAAGAATACTCCTTTTGACACTTCTGTGAAATAAAATCCCAAACTGCCTTGCTTAAATTGGGGTCTCCGTCAGTAACCAGCAAGTGATTCAACTTGTATTCCTTTACCACATTTGAAATAGCAGTCACATTGACGCCATTTCGAATCTTTATCGTAAAATTCCAGCTGTGCCAATTATGGGTAACCGACTTCCCATCAAGGCCTGCAATCACTCCACCTGACAACACACCAACCCTACAATGCACTCCACAGGTCAGATTAAGAAATTCGATTCCTTTTCTAGCAGGAAAGGTATCATGCTTCCCTAAAATGGTATCTTTTACTGGGAAATTTTTGTATGCAGCTGAAGCACTGGGCATGGACCATAAATTTATAAATATGATGACAACTGAGCTTGTCACAAAAGAAAAAAGCAATAACTGGTTAGACTTCTGCGCAACCGCAAAAAGGTAGGCGATGGCGATTGCAAACAGTGAGAAAATCGGATAAATATACCGGAGATAAGATTGAAACTGGAAAACAAGAGCTACAAATACAACCCCAATGACTAGCATAGTCATCATCTCATGGCGTGGCTTCCTTATGACAGCAACCAGTGCCAAAGGCAGGAATAGCAGATATTGATATCCCGGCACCCCTACAGTCCCTTCCACATAACGATCACTGTGAAAAGTTGCGTCATAAAGCGTCCAGAGTGAAACACCTTGCTTGAAATGCGGCTGATCAAATGACCAGTTTGGATCGAGATACGGTGACTTAAACACTGCATTATAGAAGGGAAATACAGGGTTCTCGGTCAGCATGTACGCATTGATATAAGGTAAGGTTCCAACGCAAATAACGATGACCATTGAGATTGTTATGCCCCTGATTGCGCCAGGCAAATTTCTTTGCTTAAGCAAATCCACGACAATGATAAAAGCCAAAATAACAGCTAGAAATACCGTGATTACTTTCGTAGCCAGTGCAGCCCCTAACAACAACATTGCTGCATATAGGTAACCTGACTCTTTTTCCGCCCGATATTTCAACAGCACAATAACTGCTGCCAGTGAAAAAACAGCCCAGATGTTTTCTATAAAGAGGGAAGAAGATTCCAGATGAACAAGCGGTGAAGAAAGGAATAGTGCCCCTGCAAGGTAGGATAACCCTCGCCCGAGAAACTGTTTTGAAGTCTCCACAATCATGACCAGCAACAGCAACAGCATCGCCATATTTGTAAAGCGAGCTGCGAACTCTCCTCCGAGAATATAAGCCATAGTATACAGCCAATCCCCATTCATTGGCATCACGGCCCATATGTGGTTAATAAAATCAAAACTCCATAAGTGCTGGACTGAAATCTGATGCGGTATGACCAAATGCACCGCAAGCGCATCAAACATTTGCTCAGGCTGAGCAGCATACAAAAAATGGATTAGCAACAGGTATACGATTAAATTAAAGGCACTATATTCCCAAAAATCCCCCCAATTTTTCGAAGTAAAATAGTCACTAGTCCGGCTCATCAGCCCAATGACTGCATGCCGATTCAGTATGATAGGGATACCCATCAGACATAAATATGTAACAACATAATTCACAGGGAAGTGGACTAGAATATTCATACACGTCACATAAACTGCCAATCCAATAATCAAGGCCCATGCAGTAGCCATAGAAAGATTGTTCACCTTATTAAACAAAAAAACCTTGCGGCAGAGAGCTTCACCGCAGGCGAAGGCTGACAAACAAAGAAAAATCACGGCTGCCCATGCGCCGAAGCCCACCAAAGGAACGGTAAGGATGCTTACGCTGAGCAGAGCCACTATATAGGTGAAACGCTTAAAGTTAGTAAAATACAACCCTGTGCTAATCACCCAGAAAACCATGGAAAATATAGCCCAGGCAACATTCCCCCCAGCCGCAAATGAAATATGGTAGGCTTGGGGATTCCCTACAAAACCGACCACCAAAACAGCCAGTAAGAACACAAAAACTCCGGCCAGAATGTATCGAGCCTGTCCAAGGAGCATTGCCTTGTTTACATAGTCCTTAATGTTCACAAACATCCCCTATTTCCTGTTTCATTTTCTTATCTTATTGAATACTAAACAGGCTTTGTTAAACAGACCTAGGAAAAGAACCTTAGAACGAAATGGCAAAGCAATCAGCCACCTAGTCCTATTAGAAAACATTAGGTAACCATGCATCAGCCTGCTCATAAGACGTAACCTTAATCTCCCAAAGCGCATTCGTCTTTCCAACGCAACTGGATTGTTGTATAAATAATATTCCAGTTTTATTTTTTTTCTTTTTCTAGCAAGAAGCCCGCTTTCATCAATTGCATCCATATCTTTCATATATTCATCAACGGACGAATATTCATTTCCAAGCATTTGCTCAAACTCAAATGCTAAATCGGGCACCCTTATCTTCAATCTGAATACAAACACGGCATCAATAGTTGCTTTGATATCGTGCGGAGCCTGACTGGATAAAACACTTCGCAATTCCTTAATCCGGCTGGAAGCAGCCTCGTCATCAAACGCTGATCCGCAACTCAACAGACAATACAGTTCCCGGTTATATTCCTCACTCTTGCGATAAATTCTTGACTGAAGATATATAGCAGGCAAAATCATATAACCTTTCAAGATCAGAACACAGAGCAATTCTCCCAACTGGTGGGTAGAAGCACTTTCATCTATACGTTCTTCTATCGCATGTTTTAGGTACCATTCGATATCTATATGCCGCATGCTGTCATGACAGGTCGCACAAATTTCCGGCATGGACTCTTTACCCAACATCGCCAGCCGTAATTTGCGGTAAGGTTCATCATTCCAGATGACTTCAAGATTTTTTTCATTGGTGTTACCCATGATGGGAGGATAAATGCAACACGGGCGAACGAACCCGTCAGCCTGAATAAATGCAGCTTTCCACGGCGCAAGGCAATGGGGAATATCAATACCGTATTTTTTCCAGTCAACTCCCATGTAGGATTTCATATCTGCCATTCCACTGTGACCCTCGTATGCCTTGATGCCTTGTCAACCAACAAACCGATACGTTTGATCCATTCGCGATCCGCTTCGTGAAGTTCCTCCTCCTGCATACCTGGCTCCAGTGATCTCATTTTTGAAAACTGCACATGATTTATTTTAAGCTCTGCCGCCAATTGAATGATTTCAGGACACTCATCCAAATTGTACTTGGCAACGGTTACCGCAAAAGTCATAAAAAGATTCGGATGATGATTCCGTATCTGTTTAATGTTTTTAATGATGTGTGTGAACTTGGAATTTTTTCGAATTTTTTCAAAGTTCTCCTTCGAAGCACTGTCAATACTGATAGTCAGTGTTGTTAGCCGGCGAATGACGTAATCCACATCATCGTTATAGATCGTGCCATTCGTGCTGACGATAATTTTTGGGACATTACCATGCAGGACGTCGATAATGCCTCTCAAACCTGATGACAGGAACGGTTCTCCAGTCGCAAACAGCTTCAATTCATTTGCCTTGACAATGAATTGAGCAGTATTACTGATGGATTTATCCGTTAATTCCCCAAAAACGAAATTTTTCTTTTTCATCACACTTTGAAAACACATAACACACTGCAAATTACATTGAGCTGTCACATCAAGTATAACCGTATGCGGTAGTCCATGATAGGTGCCCGTTTCATTCCCAATCTGCATAAATTGCTGATGTTCCGAATCATCATCCAAATTACTTAGAGGTTGCTTATGGGCAAGCTTCCTAAGCTTCCTTTCTCCGGGTAACAGATAACGATCCCTGTTTACGAACCAGCCAACCAGTCTGTTGATCCGAAGCTGATGAAACTTGTTGCGCATTGAAGAATATTCACGCCAAACCTGATTGAAGTATTCTCGGGTATCACCCAATTCCTTGTTTAGCTTATTCGACCAGTCAGACAATCCACTTATCACCTTCTGTTGAGAAACAATGCAGGCATCTTTCTCTTCTAATAACTTTTGCAGTTGCAGCGAATGCTCCGATAGTTCACTCAATGTCTTTTGTTGTGATTCGATCAACGCACCTTGCTCAGTCTCTTCGGACAAAAATAAACTATGCTCTTTATCTTTATTACCCGTAACATTATTGCTCATGCCTATGCCCTTAGGTTGCGGCGATATTTATGTGGCTTCCATGCGCCCCATTTTGATTCATAAATAGCCTTATTTTTTTCAAAGAGATTCAGCTTCTCTTCATCCTTCAATTTGTTAAATGATGCTGAAAGGTGATGATGCACAAACACATCATCAGCAATGGCAACCTTATAGCCCTCATTTCGAGCTCTAATACAGTAATCATCATCCTCGAAGAACCCCCTACCAAATTCCTCATCTAATAGCCCCACCTTTTCAACCACATCTTTTCTGATTGCCACACAAAAAAATGCAGCGGTATCAACAAAGATATGTTCGCAACTATGTTTCCGAGTATAGCTTCTAGCGCTACTCACCATCTCAGCCATATTCGTGTAGTGAACATCTAGCTTGGCTTCGTTGCCAATATTATTCGTAACTGGCCCAACCAGACCGATCTCATCATCATCAAAATGGTGAATAAGATCATTCAACCAACCAGGAGTCACATATGTATCATTATTCAATAAAACCTGATATTCTCCTTTCGCCTGCCTTAAGCCAATGTTGTTTCCAGCTGCAAAGCCGAGGTTTTTATCATTAAGAATCACACTTACATTATCTTTAGAAGTAGCATAGTCACGCAGAAATTTTGGGGTTCCATCACTGGAGGCATTATCCACGATAATCAGCTCCCAATTCGGATAATTCGTATTCAACTCAAGACTTTCAAGACATGCCTCTGTAAACTCCAGATTATTATAAGTGAGTACAACAACACTCACCAGTGGATATACCCCCTCTATAAGGCTCTCCATTTGGTTTGATCGACTATTCCAGTCATTTTCAAACGCAAACGCTTTCCTTTCAGCAACTTTTGAAGAAATGTCTTTTTCATCCATGGCTTTTTTAATATTTGCAACAAAAGAGTTATCATCAAATGAGAGATAAACGTTCTCCTTCACCAGTCTAACCTCAGGTATATCTGTTGTGACCACAGGCTTGCCTGCAGACAGATACTCATAAAGTTTTACAGGGTTTGTGCACTGAATCAGTTCAGTAAGTTTAAATGGGATCAAACAGACATCAAATGCATACAGGTAACCCTTTAGATTAGCATATGACACCTCTCCCATAAAGTGAATATTTTTTTCCTTTTTTGCCTCCTTCGTGTTACACATATATGTGCTACCGACAAGTACGAAGTCATATTCAGGATAGTGTTTTGCAGCCGAGGTAACCAACTCAATATCGAACCATTCCGAAATAGCCCCATAATATCCAATCACAGGGCGGTCTGTGAGGTATAGCAACTCCTTGGGAGGCTTGGAGAACCATAAGGAGTCCGCCCCATTTCTAATAATCGTATTTCCTCTCACCTCTCCAACCTTCTCCGACAATCTGGCCGATGTAGTAACTACTGCATCAGCCTCTAGCAACAGCCTCTTCTCGCCTCTAAGAATACCTTCGCCGTTATTGGAAAACCCCCCGTGATCATCCATACAATCATATATTACTGATACGCCAGGAATTGTTTTTGCAACATCCAGCCAGAACGGATGGTCAATCAGAGCAACAGTTTGACGGCAGCCTACCGACCAGATAAGTCCATTCACAGCCTTAGCTAGAAACTCTTTTTGACTATCACTAGGCATCTCTCCATAAATGGACGGGTGGGGTTCGGGAAGTATAAGTTGGTAAACAAACACCCGCTCGCCAACTTGCTCAAGTAATTTTGCAGTTGGCTCTCCAGCCCCAAACAAGACACTCAAATAGAATACTCTGTGCCCATTTTCTGCCAGCCCCTTTGCCAGATGTTGCGGCCGCTGCATCCTGAAATGCCAGTCAATGACGGGAAATACAACCACATCACAGCCTGAAGGTTCACAGGCTAGCGGAGCCGCAGATATCACAGGAACATCAACTGCTCCCCGCCCTAAAGGTGTAGTTAAAGAAGGAAGCTCCAAAGCCACCTTTTTAGGGAGTAATTTCTGCTTTACCCGTCGAATCAAGGTCTGAACTCGAGGAGGAAGAACCAGAACCGCGCCTACGCCAAAACGATATAGCCGCCGAAATAGTGGTTTGACAACTGAAAACCGTTCTTCCTCAAGATGAGCATGCATTTGCCCATAGGATATCACAAGCTCGGAATATGATTTTTGAATATGATCCAACTTTACTTTCGTCAAGGATGCACTTGCCTGAGAGGCTTCCAATTGCTCAACCAATATCCTCTGCGATGCTTCAAACTGGCCGGTCATAGTGGACAACTGATTCGCCAGAGCTGTTTCACTGTTTCGCAAGTCAGATAAGACGGCAGACTGTTGTCGTCCTTGCCTGAGGATGCATGAATAAAATGCCTCTCTTAACTCCTTGGTTAGCTCCTGAACTTTATCCTTAGCTTGTTCAATGGGAAAAAATTCCGCGAGCTGACTAGAAATATCGGTCTTTGAAGCCACAAAAACATAACGGTAAAATGGAGGGGATATGTCATACTCTGCAGCGATGTCATTAAATATACTGCTGAAATCAAATACAGAATCACGCATGGTCTCGTCTTCTAAACCTGCCAGTGAAAATCCCAAAAACTCATCCAACCAAGGAGCATGCCCCTGCCCAATTTTATAAGTGTTCCAGCCCCTAGACTGAAAAAATGTATCAACGTGGTTTACACTTGGCATTCCAAACTCAAAATGCTCATCCAACCAACCATAATCTTTCCCAAAAATTGCTTTGTACTTCTTATTTAGTTTCCTATCAAGCTCCTCAGAGGGCAGCTCCTCACATGGGAAAGCCAAAACAACCAGGTCAGTAGCCAGCTCGGAAAGCCTTACAAGAAAGGCTTCTCTAACATCCTTAGGGATATGCTCCAGCACATCAACAGAAGTAACTGCTCCAAAAGAGCGCCCATCCAGTCGGGAGTCAAAAATCGTGCCTGCTAAATACTCATGGTTGCCGGACCCGCCTTCCTTTTCTGCTAATAGTGGGTCAATAAATGTAAACACATGGTCAGCCAGCATACCTCCCAAAATACACTCATCACCACTTCCAATATCCAGAACCGTCAAATCTTTTGAATCAGCAACAGCATCAAATACTTTAGATACTGCTAAATAACGGCTATATTGATCGAATATATATTTATCTTTTGGGTCAGCAGGAGGGGAGATATTAACTTCTGAATTAACCTGTGGTTGGCACAAACCCTTAATTTCATCATCCATGGAGTATACATTGATATTGATAATATTTTCATACCATAATTTAAGTTGTTCTTCGCTGGCATTCAAACGCAAGATAATACCAATCCCGCAAGCCCAACCCAAAGTCATATCATCCTCTATAGCAAGCGCTTCACCTATTGGAGAAAATATTTCCTTAAAATCAGCTGCCGAGAACCTCCAGTGATCTGCAGGATAATCATGCAGCTCAAAACCAGGAGACCTTGTCGTGATCAACAGTAAACCACCGGGGCGAAGCACTCTTACCATCTGGTAAAATGCTTCTTGCCAGTCATAACAATGTTCAATCATTTCAGTTGAAACAACAGCATCGAAAGAGTTACTGCCAAAGGTTAACTCTAATTCTTTCACATCCATCTGAATATCAACGCCAGGCCCGTCGAATAGATCAACACCAACATATTCAGAGCTTTCGGCTGAAAAGGTGCTGCGAAGCGTGCCATTCACATCACGAGAACCTACTTCTAATAACCTTGCCCCATCCTTTAAATGGGGCCTCATCAATTCAGAAAAGTCAAAACACCATGCATTACACATTTAAAGCTCTCCATTCTTTCTCTAATTCTTCTCTAACCTTTACGAGTTTCCACCAAAACATACCTTTTTCTCGGTCGCATTCATAACACAAAGTCACCATGTAAAATTTTGCTCATATCCAAGCTTAATTAAATAATCACCAAATTGTTTTTTACTAATTGCTCGATGCAATCCATTAAAATGATTTTTATGATCGCCTATGACCCCTTTTCTAAAGTGGGAGCTTTTATCTTCAGTTCCCTTTGATCTTCCTGCTGCCATCTTTTCAAAACTCATTTGAGTTGAAACTGCACTAATCACGTCATCATCTAAAACGACATCCACTTCCAATAAAGCCTTTTTTATCGCATCCGAACCCTCGGTTACATAATCTTCATAGCGAACCTTTGCCACATTGGGGTGGGAAAGCCAGTCATCCCCCCACCTACAAAAATACTCCATTCCCTCATAATAAATATAATCCACATCATTGCTTTTGTTTTCTCTTGAACCCACCTGAACTGTGCCGCCAGAGAGCATAAAGGTGATGGCCTCAGAATCTGATAGTTGTGAAAATAGGCCATGTAATGCATGATGGCTTAGGGCATATTTAATATACAATGCGGCAGAGACGGCCACATCTCTTGGGTCTCTATAAAGATATATCCCCAATAGATTTTTATCAGCCAAAAGAAGTTTAATTTTATTATTTAGCTGGTAATGAGCACACAAGACTTGCCTAGAACTCAAGCTATCAAATGTTTCATCAAATTTATATGGATCCCACTCAGGTAGCTTAGGACTAAACCCTCCAGTAAATTTGGGTTCAACCTTAGTAAAATCAAATAGTCTTGAGATCATTTCAAAAAAGAAAACTGTCCCTGAGCGAGGCATTGTTGAAATCAATATTCGGTCTATTGTTCTCCCTCCTACAATACTCATCCTTCCTCCCTGATAATATTGGTCTTAAACCTCATCATCACATGCATTTCACAGTCAGATGTAATTTCAAAAACCATCGCATTATCAATGCGATCACTTAGGATAATTTCACCTGCTTCATCAGTATAACCTGCTGCTGGGGTCAATGAGTATGATCCTGGGTACAGCATTGGAAGATCGATAGCCATTCTAAGGGTAAACACACACTCATCCTCCGCAATACCAATATCTGCATTTTCAATAGTTGAATTTGTACTGGCTAGATCCTCCCCTCTGCTGTTTCGAAAAATATAGCCAGCTGTATATTTCAAACCTCTTTCCAAGCTATTATTTTTTATACTTATTCTTAATATGATTTGTGAATCATTTACAGTAGAAGTGATTGGGTTCATGTTAATATCGTAAAGGCCCACCCCCATGATATTACATGCCTGATTACCAAGTCGTCGGTCCATATTTGGAATATTATTTTCAGCTGTGGTTACCCCATACTCTGTATTACTCTCAATTAGTTTTTTCCCGCTGCTCTCCGACCCCTCACCTTCAGACAACACAACAGGTCTCTTAAACAGAAACGCTAAATAATGATCTACAACTTCTGCAGGAGCCCCCGCCATCTCTACTGCACCATCATTTAGCCATATAGTATTTTGGCACATTCGTTTTACCGCGGATGCGTCATGGGTCACCAGTAATATTGTTACACCTCGTTTCTGCATCTCTTTAAAGCGCAAGCCACAGCGATGTACAAAGTAGGCATCTCCAACCGCTAAAGCCTCATCTACAATCAATATATCTGGATTAGCATTCACAGCCACTGAGAATGCTAGTCGAACATACATACCACTGGAGTAGGTTTTAGTGGGCTGATTAATAAAATCACCGATATCTGCAAACGCTACGATTTCATCGTATTTCGCATCAATCTCACCCCTGCTAAGACCAAGAATAGCGGCGTTCATGTACACATTTTCTCGCCCGGTAAATTCAGGGTTAAACCCTGCACCTAACTCAAGAAGTGCTGCCACACGCCCATTTACTTCGACAGTTCCGGATGTTTGAGCCAATGTTCCACAAAGAATTTGCAGCAAAGTCGACTTTCCAGACCCATTACGCCCAATCACCCCAAAGGTTTCTCCTCTTTTCACTTCAAAAGAGACATCGTTTAGAGCTTTAAATTCAGTATGATATTTTTTCCGCCGCCAAAGACTCTGTTTAAGCCGGTCCTGTGGTTTATCATAGATTTGATAAGATTTGCTTAAATTGGAAACACGAATAGCTATATTAGAGGACATCGGCAAACCCCCTCCGTGTTTTTTGAAACCATGCAAACCCAAGCAAAGCCAGCGTCATACCAGCCATTAAATATAGCCCTAAACCTGACCAATTGGGAAGGTTTCCCCATAACACCACATCGCGAATTTGTTCAATAATAAATGTCAGTGGATTCAAATAAAAAAATAGCTGATAAGACTCTGGGAATGCAGAAGCTGGATAAAAGATCGGGCTCAAAAACATCATCGCAGTAACAACCACCGCTATAATTTGACTTACATCTCTTATAAATACGCCAAGTGACGCCAATAACCACGAAAACCCCATAACAACCAATATCAACGGCAATAAAATCACTGGAACAAAAACAACAGTCCATGCTAACGAACCATGGATAACCAGATAAAACAGCATCAAAACGACTGTGTTAATGGATGCATGAAACAGACTAGCCAGTAAGGAGACCCATGGAAGTATCTCCAATGGAAAAACTACCTTCTTCACATAGTTAACGTTACTCAAAATCAGGGATGGAGCTCGCACAATACACTCAGAGAACAGCTGATAAACAATTAGTCCTGCAAACAAAATACTGGCAAACTCAATCTGACTTACACCCTCGCCCCATCTCGCCCCAAATATCTGACTGAATACAAAGGTATAAACAGCCAGCATCAGTATCGGATTAAAAAATGACCACGCCAACCCCATTGCCGAGCCTTGGTAGCGCCCAACCACCTCTCGTTTACTCATTTGATATACGAGTGACCTGTTCTTTATCAGACTGCGCACCATCGTCATCGGTGAAGTAGAAAAATTTTGCATCAGCTCCTCAAATACCATTCTACTGTTTTACTAATTCCAGTTTCAAAAGTGTCTATAGGCTTCCAATTCAACTCACTACCCATTTTTCCTGCATCAATAGCATAGCGCCAATCATGCCCCGGTCGGTCGGTAACATAGCCGATCAAGTCAGCGTAAGACGATAAGTGTGAGACGGAAGATGGAAGAGGCTTTAGTTCATCCAGCAACCCACAAATACTTTTTACGATATTGATATTACTCCACTCGTTGATACCACCGATATTATACACTTCACCCAGTTTTCCGTTACGAATAACCGTATCAATGCCTGAACAGTGGTCTTTCACATACAACCAGTCACGAATGTTGGAACCGTCTCCATACACGGGAATTGGAGTCTGATTCACACAGTTTCGAATAATCGTTGGGATCAGCTTTTCACCATGCTGATAAGGGCCATAATTGTTCGAACAGTTGGTTGTCGTTACTGCCATTCCATAGGTATGAAAATAGGCACGCACCAGATGATCAGATCCTGCCTTACTGGCAGAATAAGGAGAGTTCGGGGCATAGGGTGTGGTCTCACTAAATGCTGGGTCACTCTTTTCAAGTGTTCCATACACTTCATCTGTAGAAATATGGTGAAAACGGTATTGAGAGTCTTTCATTTTATTCTCAACTTGCCAGTATTGTCGAGCAGATTCCAGCAAGGTAAAGGTGCCCAGAACATTGGTTTTAACAAAGATCTCGGGGCCAGAAATAGAGTTATCAACATGCGATTCTGCTGCAAAATGGACGACCGTATTAATCTCATGTTCTCGCATCAGTTTATCAACCAATGGGCGGTCACAAATATCACCTTGTACAAAAGTATGCCTGCTTTCACTTGGTAAATTTTTCAGATTCTCAAGAGAGCCTGCATAAGTAAGCGTATCCAAATTAACAATCTTTACATCACCATAGTTTGCCAGCATATAACGAACATAATTACAGCCAATAAAACCTGCACCACCCGTTACAAGAATATTTTTAGGTATATAATCAAGCATTTTTTAAATCCTTCACCACATCAGACAATGATATTTCCCAAGGTCGTATTTTTAATTCAAACGCTTGCTCTAGCTTACTGCAATCTAACGCTGAGTTTTTGGGGCGCTTGGCTGGTGTAGGGTAATCCTCTGTTTTGATCGCCTTCAGCGTAGAGACTTCCATTTTCAAACCTTGCGTATCCGCGGCTAAAAATATCGCTTTAGCAAAGTCGAACCATGTCGCAGATTCGGGCTGAGCAACATGGTAGGTTCCCCAAGCTTGGCTATCATGTGCAAGCATCGCATAAATCGTTCGCGCAATTTCGCGGGCTGATGTTGGTTTACCATACTGATCAGCAACAATACCCAACTCTTTACGTTCCGCCCCCAAGCGCAGCATGGTTTTGACAAAATTATTACCATGTGCTGAAAAAACCCAACTAGTGCGTAAAATATAATACTGCTCACAAAAGCTTTTAACAGCATCTTCACCAGCAAGCTTTGTCTCGCCATAAACCCCCAATGGGCTTACAGGGTCAGCTTCTAAATATGCTCCCTCTTTGTTGCCATCAAACACATAATCCGTGGAAATATGCACAAAAGGAATAGCATCTTTCGCACACGCTTCTGCCAAGTAAGTCACAGCTGTCGCATTCACAGCTAGCGCTGCTTGAACATCACTCTCTGCCTTATCTACCGCAGTATAGGCTGCCGCATTGATCACTACTTCAGGCTTGTAATTCTGCATAGCTTGGTTTATCGCACTCTGATCTGTAATATCCAACGTGTCACGGTCAACACCAAGAGCTTCACAACCATGCGTTTCTGCCAAAAACATCAACTCTGTGCCAACCTGACCATGGCAACCTGTAATCAGTACTTTCATTTCAATACTTCGGCAACAATGCTGTATCTACTTCAGATAAACACGCGTACTTTTGATCTTTACTTGATAACAATGGCGTATTCAAAGGCCAGTCTATGCCAATTTCAGGGTCACTCCACAAAACTCCCACTTCATCTTCTGGATTATAATAGTCCGTACACTTATAAACAAAATCAGCTCTCTCAGAAAGCACACAGAATCCATGAGCAAACTTTGGCGGAACCCATAATTGATGGTGATTTTCTTCACTCAACACGCAACCGTACCACTGACCAAAGCTTGGAGAGCCAACACGAATGTCCACTGCCACATCAAACACAGAACCTGTTGCTACTTGTACCAACTTCCCCTGCGGGTTATTTAATTGAAAATGCAAGCCGCGCAGCACACCTTTGGATGAGCGCGAATGATTATCTTGCACAAAATCCACATCAGGAAAGCCTGCTGCCGTATAACGCTCTTTGTTGTAGGTTTCCAAGAAGAAACCTCGTGCATCACCAAACACCTTAGGCTTGATTAGAAGCACCTCCGGAATAGTAGCTTTAGTGATCTGCATTATTTACCTGCCTTCAAACGACTCAATAGATACTTACCATAACCATTTTTCTTTAACGGATTAGCCAGCGCAGCCAGTTGTCCATCATTAATATAATTCATCTCCCAAGAAATCTCCTCAGGACAGGCAATTTTAAGCCCTTGACGCTTTTCAAGGATCTCCACAAACTTTGCCGCTTCCAATAATGAGTCATGGGTTCCTGTGTCCAACCATGCAGACCCGCGCCCAAGACATTCAACGCGAAGCTCACCTGATTCCAAGTAATTTTTGTTGATGTCCGTGATTTCCAACTCTCCACGTGCAGATGGCTCCATGTTAGCTGCAATATCAACAACCTTGTTATCATAAAAATACAAGCCCGTCACAGCATAGTTCGATTTGGGAACATTCGGCTTTTCTTCAATCGATAAGGCTTTACCATTTAGATCAAAATCCACCACACCATAACGTTCTGGGTCAGTCACATGATAAGCAAATACAGTTGCACCATATTCATATTTCGCGGCTTTCTTCAACTGTTCTACCAAGCCGTGCCCATAAAAAATATTATCGCCTAAAATCAGGCTGCAGCAGTCATCACCAATAAAGTCTCTGCCAATCGTAAACGCTTGTGCCAAACCATCAGGCGTAGGCTGTTCTGCATAAGAAAGCTGAATTCCCCACTGCGAGCCATCACCAAGCAAATGCTTAAAATGTGGTAAATCATGGGGTGTTGAGATCAAAAGAATTTCACGAATACCTGCCAGCATCAAGGTTGCAAGCGGGTAATAAATCATGGGTTTATCGTATACTGGCATCAGCTGCTTGCTTACTGCCAAGGTCAGTGGGTGTAAGCGTGTGCCTGAGCCTCCAGCCAAAATAATACCTTTCATAATATAAGCCTCGCTGAAAAAAAGTATCACGCTATAGCTCTCAGAACTCGTGCGAGAGTGTACACTTAAACAAGTCTCAAGTGAAATTTTGAAAGTCGTTTAAAAGAGAAAGCTGCAATAGCAGCCTTGCTCAGGGCCTCCCTAAATCAAGACTTTAAACCCTCCAATTAAAAAAAGCATGAATAAAGTTGAAGTAATTTCTCAAGGAGCATCTGAACAAGCCCAGTAGTTCATATATACTTTTAACTTCATAACCTAAGAGGAATTTAATGAGCCAGCTTAGTTTCTCAGAAGCAGGGTATGCAACCAAGAAGCGTATTATTCGTCGTGAATAATTTTTAACACATATGGAAGAGCTTATTCCTTGGCAGGTATTGAAAAACAAACTCTCGGCATACTGCCCAAGAAAAGGAAATAGTCGGTCTCCGAAGCCGAAGGCCAGTGGTTCGAATCCACTAAGGGGCACCATATAAGTCAAGGGCTTACAACGTTCATTGCGGGTCTTTTTTACATTTCATCACCATTGCAGAAGCCTCTCTTCAAAAAAGTCGGCAATCCACTGACAACTGTTGTGCAATAACTACTTTTATTCCATAAATCCCGACTAACTAAACAACTTATACTATAGAACGATAATTAGAGTGTTCTGTATTGCTATGGCTCTAGACTAGCAGACGGTTTTATTTTCAAGCATTTTCCATAACTCTTTTGCAAGAGTTTCTGGTTCTTTTTTCCATCGCCATTCGCATTCTTTCAAGTGTAACTCGAAGCTAACTTTTACACCATTAAACTTTGCCAAGCGTCGTTTGGTAAAGCTCCAGAAGGATTCAATACCATTGATGTGGCAATGCCCATCACGTGCAAATTCATTCGCGCCATGATTGACTCGGAAGTGTTTAGAGTAACCGACATCAACAAGCCCATTATAACCACGCCATCCATCACTATAGATTATGCTTTCAATCGAGACTTTCCCTTTAATTACAGCCTGTAAAGTGACTTTTTTACAGTCAGGAACAATCTCTGTATAGACTCTTCCATCACGCTCAAATATACCAAATACAGGTTTTTTTAATGTGCCGCGACCTCGTTTTAATTTGCCATGAAAACCTCGTTGACGTGTCGCTCCAAAGTAAGCTTCATCGACCTCAACGTTGCCAATAAGTTGTTCTTTGATTGCTTCCTGATGAATGTAGATCCTTCGACGAAAAACATTGAACCAGTTGTTAATTGTATTGCGGTTTAAACCAAGTAAAATCGCTGTTTTAGTTGCATTTATATCGACGCAAAAACACCAAATAATTTTTCTAACCTTAAAGTTACTTAACTTACTGTTTCTAAACATAGTATCAGAATATCCATGATAATCTGCTAGTCTAGAGCCAAACTTATTACCAAATTTATCTTCAAGAACGACAATCCGAACGCTAATGGTTTCACCATTAAGTTTAACATCCCCTCTGAATTTATGAAATGCCACCGCGTTATCTGAACGTTCTTTGTGTAAATCCTCACGACCCTCATAGATACCGTCTGTAAGGATTGACTTAACAGCAGGGAGTAATTGAGCAACACGCTTATCGTGATATGCGTTGCTTCTAATTTTTTTACCCCCCTTCCCTGAAAATAAAACATCACCTGCCTTAGTCTTAACTGTCTTACCTTGTAGATTTTCTTTATAGTATGCACGCGCCGCAGTTACAGCATCATGGACTACCCCTAAAATAGTAGACACAAATCTAATTCCAAAGTGGAATGACATGAGGAGTGTTTATGAGGCAGATATTTACAACAGAATTTAAAGCTGAAGCGGTCAAGCAGGTTAGCGAACGAGGC
>Ga0316204_10003003_pt1 | contig 35639 bp, 45 predicted proteins | sample 6monrhotite_MG_2_FD_205661 | JGI IMG/M metagenome (GOLD analysis project Ga0316204, IMG submission 205661) | Microbial mat bacterial communities from mineral coupon in-situ incubated in ocean water Damariscotta River, Maine, United States -... | ecosystem: Environmental > Aquatic > Marine >... | reverse complement strand
GTACATCAATGGCTTCTACAATCCGCGCCGCAAACACTCAGCGCTCGGTTGGAAAAGCCCATTGGCTTTCGAAAGAAAGGCCGCCTAAATGAGCAATCGGAGCGGCACGAAAGCGTGACAGGTCCAAACTACCTGATCTTCTTGAAGAGTACAGGGAATTTTTCGACTCTGAGGGTGAACTCACAGACGAAGACGCTGACCAGATGGCTAATGCTCAAGACGACAGGACCGAGGAGGCCACATGAAGCTTTCAGACCAATGGGAAATCCTAAACGACGCTAGAGAACACTTACCAGTGCCCGTCAAGTCTTTGCCTGCAAGGCTTGGGATTAAACTGCGTGCAGCATTTCTAGGGAGCGGCATTTCTGGAATGCTAGAAAAGTCCGGCGATAGCTTCCTTCTGACTGTGAATGCTACCGATTCTGACACTCGCCAACGGTTCACTCTTGCGCATGAGTTAGGGCATTACATGCTCCATCGTCACTTGGTTGGTGATGGCCTAGATGATGATATGGCTTATCGCAGCACCGAAGTTGGGAAATATCACAACACCCTCATAGGCCCAAAGGAAGAGCGCGAAGCTAACAAGTTTGCCGCCAACCTCCTGATGCCGAGGGACGCCATAAACCGAGAAAGGATAAGGCTGCACGATAGCGTGGCAGAGATGGCCCAACTTTTCGGGGTATCGGAACACGCAATGTCTATTCGCATGAGCGTCCCGTATATTGGCTAGTTAAGTATATAGGCCCCTTTTTCAGGGACCCTCCGCATTTCAGCTTGACCGTCAGCCCGGCCCCCGTCTCTTGGCGATCAGGCGAGGGCGGCTCCGAAACAGATATCAGCTGATCAGTGCGCGCAAGGTGTCGAGATGGGGGGGGATGTCGCGGGCCGTGAACGCGGCCTGTCGCACAAGTTCGTCAAAGTGCTGTGTCAGGGTTTCGATCCGTTCGCGGTCACGGAAGGCCATGTAGTGTCCGCCGGTGTAAAGCACGGCGAGGAGCGGGCCGAAAACGGTGATCGGGGCTGCGTAGATCTGGCGTGCATCAAACAGGTACAGTCGCAGGCGCGGGTAAAGCTGGGTGGCGAGATCGCGCAGGTGGTCGAGTTGACCGGTGCGGGTATTGCGCGGCAGTCCCTCGTAATAGCCTGTCCCGGCTGCAAAGCTGAGAAGTTCGTGCAGCGGCATGGCGATTTCATATTCCGAGCGTGCGGTGCGCATCCAGTCCAGGCGGTCTCGTGAGGCGTTAATGGCCTGTGCCGTGGTGCGTCCCAGATGGGGGCTGTATTCCCATTCCAGCATCGCCCGGGTCTTGAGCATGTCGGGCAAACCGGCGGGCACATGGCGGATCTTGTAACCTGCGGCTTCCTTGTGCCATCCAAAGATCCGTTCGTCGACCAGCGCGCGGGAGGCCTGTGTGAGGGTCAGGGCGGCGGCGGTCAGGGCGGCCGCGCTTTCGGGGCGGTCCGACAGACCCAGCAGCCAGTCGGCCGATACGCCAAGCGCCTGTGCGCAGGCCCCCACCACCTGTGCGCCGGGCAGCCGTGCCCCGCCATCGTTCAGCGCCTGCGAGATTGTGGATCGGTCGGCCCCGATCTGGCGCGCCAGTGCGCTTTGGTTGAGGCCAGCCGTCCGCATCGCCCGCTGCAGGCGGCGGCGGAACCGGTCCGCTCGGTCACGTTTGTCGATAATACCGCTCATGTGCAGATAAATGTCACAGATCGCGCCGATTGTGAACAATATTCCGAATGCGCTCGCGCTGCGCGCCACGATAGGTTGCGCCATTCCCCTTTGATCCCGACGGAGCGCAGACACCTATGCCAGACAGAACCAATACCACGCGACTGCCCCTTGAGCGCCCGGCCATTGTGGAATGGGTGACGCTTGGTCTTTATCTTGGGTGCATCGCGGCGTGGGGGCTTGGCCTGTTCGTGCTGGCGACCTGGTCTGTTCCTGTTGCCGCGCTGCTGCTGGTCATTGCGCTGGTGTTGCATTCGTCCATTACCCACGAAGTGCTGCATGGCCATCCCTTTCCCTCGCGTCATGCGAGCGAGGCGCTGGTGATCGTCACGCCGGGGCTGTTCGTTCCTTATGTGCGGTTTCGCGACATGCACCTTGCGCATCATCACGATGCGCGCCTGACGGACCCCTATGATGACCCGGAATCCAACTATCTTGACCCGGCGGTTTGGGCGGAACTGCCCCGCGTCCTGCGGCGCGTGCTGTCATGGAACAACACGCTGGCCGGGCGCATTCTGATCGGTCCCGTCGTGTCGCAGATCACGTTCATGCGCAGCGACTGGGGCGCCATCCGGCAGGGCGATGGGCAGGTTATCAGGGCGTGGCTGCTGCATGTCCCGGGCACAGTTCTGGTGCTGGCCCTCGTGTGGATTTCGCCAATGCCGGTCTGGGTTTACCTTTTTGCGTGCTATGCGGCTTTGTCCATTCTCAAGATACGCACCTTTCTGGAACATCGGGCGCATGGACTTGTGCGCGGACGTACCGTGATCGTCGAGGATCGCGGGGTGCTGGCATTTCTCTTTCTCAACAACAACCTGCACGTTGTGCACCACATGCATCCGCGTGTGCCGTGGTACAGGCTGCCGGCGCTTTACCGCGAGAATGCCGCACGGTATCTGAGCAGCAACGAGGGCTATCGCTATCGTTCATACGGGCACGTGTTTGCGCAGCACCTTTTCAAGGCCAAGGATCCGGTGCCTCATCCTCTCTGGTCGCGTGATCCCTGATCGCGCATAGAGGGGCATGACCCTCTGGATTCCCATCACGCTGGCGGCGGCCCTGTTTCAGACGCTGCGCTTTATGCTGCAACGCCAGTTGTCGCTTGGCACGTTGAGCGCCGGTGGCGCGACGCTGGCGCGGTTCTTCTACTCTGCCCCGCTCGTGGCGGTGCTGATCGTGATCTATATGGGGGCAAGCGGAAATGAGTGGCCGGGGTTTGGCCCGACCTTCTGGATCTATGGCGCGGTGGGCGGGCTGGCGCAGATCCTTGCCACGGTGGCCACGGTGCGCCTGTTCCAGGCGCGCAATTTTGCCGTCGGGATCACCTTCAAGAAGACGGAGGTCATGCAGGCGGTTCTGGTGGGCTGGGTGCTGCTGGGCGATACGGTCAGCGGCTGGGGCTTTGCCGCGATCGGGATCGGCCTGACGGGTGTCATGCTTTTGTCTGCGCCGCCGGAACTGGTGCGTTTTGGCTGGCGGGACATGGCGAACCGGGCGGTGGGGCTTGGTCTTGCCTCGGGTTTGCTTTTTGCGGTGTCCGGGGTCTGTTATCGCGGTGCATCGCTCAGCCTGGGGATGGACGACCCTCTGGCACGTGCGGGTCTGACCCTGTCGGCGGTCACGGCGATGCAGCTGGTGGCCATGGTGATCTGGCTGCGCTGGCGCGATCCGGGGCAGGTCAGTGCCGTCTGGGCGGCCCGTCGTGTTGCTGTCTGGGTCGGGCTGATGTCGATGCTGGGTTCGTTTTGCTGGTTCACGGCCTTCACGCTTCAGAACGCGGCCTATGTGAATGCGGTGGGACAGGTTGAACTGGTGCTGAGCGCGCTGGCGTCTGTCATCGTCTTCCGCGAAGCGGTCAGTGCGCGCGAATGGGTGGGCATGGGCGTCTTGCTTGGCTCGATCCTGATGCTGATCGCGGTGATCTGAGGGCTGTATCCTAGTCCGCCAATGGCTTGCCACGCAGGCGCAGGAACAGGCTTTCCTCGTCATTGTTCTTGAAGAACGGCACGCTGGGCGGTGGGGCGCGGTCGTGCACGCGGGCCGCGATTTCGCTCAGCACGACTTCGGTAATGAAAGGCATGTCAAAGCTGCGCACGGCATCAAGAGCCACCCATTGCACATGTGACAACTCGTCCGAGGCGGCGGAAAAGTCATCCGGGTCCGAGGCCAGATCGTCTGCGTCGATCAGGAAAAACCGTGCATCAAAGCGGCGCGGCCGCCCCGGCGGGGTCAGCGCGCGGAACACGAACTGCAAGGGGGCTGCGTGCGGGACATGGCCTGTTGCGGCAAACCCGCGCCAGTCCGGTGGCGGTGTATCCCATGCTCCGGGCGTGCCCAGCACCTGCCCGGTTTCCTCGAACAGCTCACGTATGGCCGCCGCCGCAAGGGCCGTGCAAAGGCCCGGCGCGCTGTCGTCGTCCAGACGGGCCGCGTTTGGTGCCGCGACCGGGGTCGCCAGCGGAACGGCGTGATCGGCGGCATCGACAGCGCCGCCGGGAAAAACGAACTTGTTGGGCATGAACACCGCCCTGGCCCCGCGCTGTCCCATCAGAATGCGCGGCGTCGTCGTGCGGTCGCGCAGCACGATGACGGTCGAGGCGTTGCGTATCTGGCTTTTGTCCATGGGGGTGCTTGTCCGGGCCATTGGCTGTTCGCGGCGTCACTTGCGAGGTTAGGCGGATCAGCCGGATTGGGCAAATCCGCCCATGCCGCGCGCCCATTGAAAGGCGACGATGGCCCCCTTGAGCCGGGGCAGAAGGTAAAGTGACAGCGCAACGCACCCCACCGCAAAGATGGTGAACAGAACCAGCGGTTCGGGCCGCCACCGCTCAAAGGTAAAGAGCAGCAAGGGCGCCATCAGGTGCCCCACCAGCAGGATGGTCAGGTAGGCAGGCCCGTCATCGGCGCGGTGATGCGAGTAATTCAGTCGGCAGACCGGGCAGTCGTCGGCCACTTTCAGGTAGCCCTTGAGCAGTCGGCCCTGCCCGCAACGCGGGCACTTGCGGCGCCAGCCGCGAAACAATGCGGGGCGCACGGGCCGCTCTGTGCCCTCGTCGGTCGGATTATTGGTTTGCACGAAACATGTCCCTAGCGGAGATAGCGTATCATGCGCCTGTGTCGGCCAAGAGGAAATGGGCCATAGTGTACTTGCGTCCCGATGTCGCGCAAACGCATGCTGCAACTTTTTTCGACGGAACTGTGTGTGCTGTCCGTTTGATGGGTATGGCGCGGTTGGAAAAGCCGATCCGCCCTGAGGTAAAAAACGGAGTACCACTGACATGAAACGCACAACATTCATCACCGTCATCGCAGCAGCCGCCATCGGCGTCACGACCCTTTCGGCAATGGCCCGCGAACGCGGCCCCGACTTTGCCACGCTGGATGCCGATGGCAATGGCGAGGTCTCGCTGAGCGAAATGCAGGCGCGCGGGGATGCCCGTTTCGAGGCCGCCGACACGGATGGCGACGGGTTCCTCACGGCGAGCGAACTGGAAGCCGCCGATCAGCAACGTGCCGGTGATCGCGCCGCACGGATGATGGAACGCCTTGATGCCGATGACGACGGCAAGCTGGCCCGCGACGAGATGAAGGGCCCGCGCCGCGATCCTGCCCGCATGTTTGATCGCCTCGATGCCGACAGCAGCGGTGGCATTTCGGCAGAAGAATTCGAAGAAGCCCGTGCAAAGATGCAGGAACGCCGGGGTGGCAAACGCCACGGCAACAAGTAACCTATCTGTGTCCTGCCCCTTGCACAAGGGGGCAGGGCAGGGATAGCCCGGACCTGATGGCCATGCCGCTTGATACCGATCCGCATACGGATGACGCCGACCTTCTTGCCGCCTATGCGCGCGGGGATGCCGGTGCCGCGCGTTTGCTGACCGTGCGGTTGACGCCGCGCGCGTTCGGGCAGGCGGTACGGATGCTGGGCGATGCGGGCGAGGCCGAGGATGTTGCTCAGGAGGCGATGATGCGTCTTTGGCGTGTCGCGCCGGACTGGCGGGCAGGCGAGGCCAGGGTGACCACCTGGCTTTACCGTGTGGTTTCCAACCTGTGTACCGATCGTCTGCGCAAGCGCCCACGCCGGTCGCTGCCGCTTGATGAAGTGGCCGAGCCCGAGGACCCGACCCCGTCGGTCGAGGCGCGGATGCAGGCCGACGCCCGAATGGCGGCCTTGCGCGATGCCCTTGCCGCATTGCCCGAGCGCCAGCGGATCGCTGTAACGATGCGTCATTTCGACGGGGCATCGAACCCCGAGATCGCAGCCGCGCTGGATGTCAGCACCGAGGCCGTCGAAAGCCTGACCGCACGCGGCAAACGCGCCCTTGCGGCGGCACTTCAGGGGCAGGTGGCTGCCCTTGGACTTGAGGAAGGATGAACAAGATGACCAAATTCCCGCCCCCCCGCAAGGACGACGACTGGATTGACAGCGTGCTGGATGATCTGGCCCGTGCGGACCTGCCGGGCGCATCCGATGATCTGATGGCGCGTGTCATGGGCGATGCGCAGGCGATGCTGCCGCCGCCGGGCGGGCGCGTCACGCAGGCCCCGTGGTGGCGTCAGGTCGTGGACGGGATTGGCGGCTGGGCGGCCGTGGGCGGCCTTGCGGCGGCGGCGGCCACGGGATTTGTCGTTGGATTGGGTGGTCTTGAAACTGTTGGCGTGACGACACCGTGGTCGGTGAGTTACGAGACATATTATGACAGCCCCGGCACGCTCGATGCCTTTGGCTGGGATATGGAAGAAGGCTGAACATGGATGCAGATACCAAAACCGTCCGCTGTCCGCTGTGGATCAAGATCGCGCTCGCGCTTTCACTGGCGGTGAACCTTGCGATTGCGGGTCTTGCGGCGGGCTTTGCCCTGCGCGGCGGGCCGATGGCCGGGCGCGCGCCGTCGATGGGGTACGCGATGCCTTATGTGCTCTCCTTGCCGCATGACATGCGTCGTGAGGTGTTTGGCGCGGTGCGGCGCGACGAAGGCGTGCCCGACCGCCGCGCGCGCCGCGCGGAATACCGCGAGATGATCACCGCATTGCAGGCCAGTCCCTTTGATGCGGCTGCGGTGCGGGCGGTTCTGGCCCGTCAGGCCGAAGGTGCGTCGCGCGTGCAGTCCGTCGCGCAGAACGCATGGCTGGACGCCGTCGCGCGCCTGAGCGACACAGAGCGGATGGCCTATACCGAGCGGATGCAAGACGCGCTGGATCACGGCGGGCGGCCCAGGAACCGGAAGTGAGACGCAAGACGTCACGGATGCGGTTTCACGCGCCCGGTTTTTGCCTTCTGGATTGATTGCAACCCTTCGCCGTCGTCACTGCCGCACGGTCGTTCGTTACCAAATCGGCCACCAGCCCCTGATTGAAGGCAGGATCACCGCTCGTCCGGTCCGGATTGCATGCGCGCCGCCGCTGTCCGCGCCACATTCCCTCAGCGACATGCCCTCACCGACATGATTGTGACCGGATCGCGTCAGGCGGCGGGACGCAGCAGAGTCACTCGGTTGCGCCCTTCGGCCTTGGCGCCATAAAGCGCCTTGTCAGCACGATCGAGCAGGGCATCGGCGTCTGTCGGCATGGACAGTGCGGGTTTGATCGACGGGTCACAGACCGTAAGCCCGATGGAAATCGTCGCGTTGATAGGAGAGTGATGCCCGGGCACCGTAAAGGGCGTGTCGCGGATCATCGCGCACAGGCGCTGGGCGGCCTTGCGGGCGTTGCCAAGTGCTGCACCGGGCATGACAATCAAGAATTCCTCTCCACCGATGCGGGCGACCAGATCCACGGCGCGAAGGTTTTCGCGCAGGCGGCGGGCGGTTTCCACGAGCACCGCGTCGCCTGCCGCGTGCCCGTGGGAATCGTTGATCTTTTTGAAGTGGTCCATGTCGGCGACCATGACGGCAAACGGCTTTTTGGACTGGGTTGCGTGGTCAACGATCCGGGCCAGATGCGGCATGGCGTACCGGCGATTGTGCAGGCCGGTCAGAGGGTCGATCATCGCCGCCTCTATGCCCGAACGAACGGTGTCGCGCAGCGCGTCAGACATGCGTTTGCGTTCCATCAGCGTGTTGAGGCGTAGTGCCAGTTCTTCCGGATCGCGGTCAAATCCGGCGAGGTCATTCGCACCCATATCCAGCAATTGCGCGCCCAGACGCGGATCATCGTCGGCCTGCACGACCATTATGGCGCTGTGGCGCGTGGTGGCATGGCTGCGGATTGATGCCAGCAGCCCCAGCATGTCCAGGCTGGTGGTGGAATCGATCACCAGCACAAAAGCGTCCGGGACAGCGCCCGGCGCGTCGCCCATGACGCCTGTCGCCGGGGTGCACAGGCTGAGAGACGCGGACAGCTTTGGTTTCAGCGCATCACACCAGTCGGCAATTTTCTCGCACTCGCCTGCAATCACCCGCACCACCTGTTTCGGGCCAAACCGGGCCTTGGGTTCCGCGAAACCGAGCGCCCGCGAGGTGCCGTCGCGCAGGGTCCATTCGCTGGCCGAGGCATAGGCGCGCATCACGCTGCGGGTGCGTGCCAGAAGAAGCTGGTCGTCCACCGGGCGTTCCAGCACATCCTCGATCCCGCCCGCGAACAGACGCTGACGGTCCTGCAAGCTGCAAGGCGCCCCGATCACGATCACCGGAACCTTGCCTGCCAGACCAGCCTTGCGCAGCCGCGCCATCAGGCGCAACGGATCTCCGTCGGGCAGGGTGTCGCCGCACAGGATCATGTCGGGCATGGATTTTGCGATGACGCCCATCGCTTCGCCAATGCTGCCGGCCTGCATCATTTCGTAATGACTGGCCGCCAGTTTGACGCGCAACACGATGCGGTTGGTCGCGATGGCGTCGATGACGAGGATCTTTCCGTGCATCTGTCCAGTCCAATTCGTTACAATTCCTGTGCATTCGTTATTTGTTTGTTTAAGTTAACAAAGGGTTTCCAAGTCCGCCGAAAGGGTCAAATGGGATGGTAATGTCGCAAGAATCCGCCGAAGTCGTTGGTCTGACGGCGCTTGGCTGGATGGCGGGCAACGCAGAGTTGCTGCCTGTGTTCCTCGGCGCAACCGGAGCGAGCGAGGCAGATGTGCGGGCCGGGGCGAGCGATCCGGCCTTTCTGGGCGCCTTGCTGGATTTCATCATGATGGACGATGCCTGGGTCACGGCGTTCTGTGATGCGCAAGGCATGGCCTATGAACAACCGATGTATGCCCGCATGGCCCTGCCCGGCGGTGAACAGGTGCATTGGACGTGACGGGGGACGTGACGGGCGGCCGTGTCCCTGTGCAGGGCATCATCTTTGACAAGGACGGCACGCTTTTTGATTTTGCAACCACGTGGGAGGCATGGGCAGCAGCCTTTTTGATGCGCGTTGCCGGGGGGGATCGCGGGCGGGCCGCCGATCTGGGTTCCGCCATCGGGTTTGATGTCGCCAAACGCAGATTTGCACGCGACTCTCTTGTCATTGCGGGCACCTCGGCCGATGTGGCGGCCGCCCTTGCCCCGTATCTGCCCGACCTGTCGACCAACCGGTTGCTTTACATGCTGAACGAAGAGTCCGGGCAGGCCCCACAGGCCGAGGCCGTCCCGCTGGCCCCTTTCCTTGCGGGACTGCGCGCACGCGGCCTTGCGCTTGGCGTGGCGACCAATGACGCCGAAGCCCCGGCGCGCGCGCATCTGGATGCCGCGGGGGTCACCGGGCATTTCGATTTCATTGCCGGATTTGACAGCGGCCATGGCGGCAAGCCGGCGCCGGGCCAGTTGCTGGCGTTTTGCGAGGCCACTGGCCTCGTGCCCGAGGTTGTCGTGATGGTGGGCGACAGCTTGCATGACCTGAGCGCGGGACACGCGGCGGGTATGCGCTGTGTGGCTGTTCTGACCGGGATGGCCGACGCCGACGACCTTGCCCCGCATGCACATGTCGTGTTGCCTGATATCGGCCATATCCCCGACTGGCTGGATCGGATGCCCCGGGCTGGCGCGTGATGCGGGCGGCCTCTCTTTAAAAACGACACGCATCGTCGCAAACGGCAATGTGGTTTCGCGCCGCCTGATGTGTCTTGGGTCCAAGACTGCATCGGAGGGAATTTTCATGGGCGACACGGACACCAGGCGCAAGACGCGCGGCGGCGGACGCGCAGGCGCTGCTGCCCGGCGCGGCGGCGCAGTGATCGAACAGATGCCCTGGAACCCGCCGGTTTTGACCGACCCCCCGGTCGAGCCATTGCGCCCCGAAGGCGTGGCCGCGATTCACGATGGGGCCATGCGCATTCTCGAGGAAATCGGCGTCCAGTTCCTGAACGAAGAGGCCCTTGGCATTCTGCGCGAAGCGGGGTGCCGGATTGACGGCGACCTTGTGTTCATGGACCGCGAATTCGTGATGGAGATGATCGGCAAGGCGCCGTCCTCTTTCACGCTGACCCCGCGCAATACCGACCGCCAGATCACCATTGGCGGGCGTCACATAAACTTTGGCAACGTATCATCGCCACCGAATTACTGGGATATGAATATCGGCACCAAAGTGCCCGGTACGCGCGAAATGTGCGCGAACCTGTTGAAGCTGACACAGTACTTCAACTGTATCCACTTTGCGGGCGGCTATCCGGTGGAACCCGTGGATATCCACGCCTCTGTCCGTCACCTTGATGTGGTGTATGACAAGCTGACTTTGACTGACAAGGTCATGCACGCCTATAGCCTGGGCAAGGAACGCGTCGAGGATGTGATGGAGATGGTGCGCATCGCCGGCGGGCTGTCGGATGCCGAATTCGAAGCCACGCCACGCATGTACACCAACATAAACTCGACCTCGCCGCTGAAACACGACCACCCGATGATTGACGGTTGTCTGCGTCTTGTGCGGCGTGGGCAGGCAGTGGTGGTGACCCCCTTTACCCTTGCAGGCGCGATGGCGCCGGTGACCATGGCAGGGGCCGTTGCGCAATCCATTGCAGAGGCGCTGTGTGCCATTGCGCTGTTTCAATACGTGCGCCCCGGCACGCCCTGCGCCATCGGCACGTTTACCTCGAATGTCGACATGAAATCGGGGGCACCCGCCTTTGGCACGCCCGAATATATGCGCGCCACCCAGATGACCGGGCAACTGGCGCGGTTTTACGGTCTGCCGATGCGCTCGTCAGGTGTGTGCGCGGCCAACGTCCCCGACGGGCAGGCGATGTGGGAAACCTCCAACAGCCTTTGGGCGGCGGTGCAATCGGGCACGAACATGGTGTATCACGCGGCCGGCTGGCTTGAGGGCGGGCTGATCGCGAGCCCCGAGAAATTCATCATGGACTGCGAAATCCTGCAACAGATTCAACGCTATCTGGATCCGTCGCTGACGGCGACCGGGCCGGATGAGATCGCACTGGATGCGATCAAGTCGGTCGGCAATTCGGGCCATTTCTTTGGGATTCAGCACACCCAGGATCGCTATGCCACTGCTTTCTATCAGCCTTTCCTGAGTGATTGGAAAAACTACGAAGGCTGGGAGGCCTCGGGTGGTGTGTGGACGCAGGAACGTGCCCACACGATGTTCAAGAACATCGTAAATTCGTTCGAAGCACCTGCGCTTGACCCCGCCATACGGGATGAGCTGGCGGAGTTTGTCGCCCGTCGCAAGTCGGAAGGTGGCGCGCCAACCGATTTCTAGGATAATGAATGCCTCCTGACCCTAGAGGACCCGCACCGCAGCCCCCGAAAATACGAAGACTTTTATCTGTTATCGGAATGTTTAGGCCTGATCGCCAAGACTGCCACGCAGGAATTGGGATCAAACTGTCATGCATGGGTTAATTAACCGCGCCATACAAAGCTTTGTGGTCGACAGTTACGGCTTGGAAACCTGGGTCGAGGCGACGCGCATTGCCAATCTGGGCTTTGTCGAATTCGAGTCGATGCTGACCTATGGTGACGAGGTCACGCCAGACGTGCTGAACGCCGTCAGCAATGCCCTTGATCGCGACCGGAACGAGGTGATGGAAGATATCGGGACCTACCTTGTGTCCAATCCCAATGTCGAGGCGTTGCGCCGCCTGCTGCGTTTCGGCGGCGTGAATTTTGTCGAATTTCTGCATTCACTTGACGATTTGCCGGATCGCGCGCGACTTGCGGTTTCGGATCTGAATTTGCCGCAAATCGAATTGCGGGAACATGCGCACGGACATTTCAGTCTGGTCTGCAAAAGTTCGATAGGCGGGTATGGACATGTCATGATGGGCGTCTTGCGCGCCATGGCGGATGATTACGGAGTGTTGGCCGTGTTGGAACATGAAGGATCGGACGAGGAAGGCGAGACCATCTCGATCACCCTGATTGAAACCGAATTTGCCGAGGGCCGGTCGTTTGACCTTGGCGCGCGCGCGCTGTGACGGGGGCGGCGCAACTCGAAACGGCGCTGGATGTTCTGTGCCCGATGCATCTGGTGCTGTCCGAAACCGGCAAAGTGGTGCATGCCGGGCCGACGGTGCAGAAACTGCAACCCGACAGTTCCCTGGTGGGCTGTGGTTTTCTCGATGTTTTCGATCTCAAACGCCCGCGCACGATCACCACGATGGCGCAATTGCGCCATACCGCCGGCACCAAATTGCACCTGCAACTGCGCGCGCCTCCACACACCGAGATCAAGGGGGTACTGATGCCGGCGCCAGAGCCGGGCCATAGCATCCTCAACCTGTCTTTTGGAATTTCAGTTGTGGACGCGGTGACCGATTTCGCCCTGACCAGTGCCGATTTTGCCGCCACTGACCTGACCGTCGAAATGTTGTACCTTGTCGAGGCCAAGTCCGCTGCGATGGATGCCTCGCGCAAGCTGAACCTGCGTTTGCAGGGGGCAAGGATCGCCGCCGAGGAACAGGCATTCACAGATACGCTGACCGGATTGAAAAACCGCCGGGCGATGGACCATGTGTTGGCGCGGCATGTTGAATGGGGAACACGTTTTGGCCTGATGCAGGTCGATCTGGACTGGTTCAAGGCGGTCAACGACACGCTTGGCCATGCGGCGGGCGACTATGTCCTGCAAAACGTGGCGCGTATCATGGTCGAGGAAACCCGGGAAAGCGACACGGTCGCGCGGGTCGGCGGCGACGAATTCGTGATCATACTGCCCTATGCCAACGGCGCCCGAGTGCTGGAGAACATCGGGTGCCGCATCATCGATCAGTTGTCGCGTCCGATGAAATTTCAAGGCGAGGACTGTCAAATTTCAGCCAGCATAGGCATTGCCTTTTTCGACCCGCAATCGCCGACAAGCGTGGCCGAGATCATGGATGATGCCGACGTGGCCCTGTATGCCTCCAAGAACAGTGGGAGGGCCACCCAAACCATCTATCACCCTTCCTTGCGCAACAGGCCGTTGCCAGGCGCCGAAAGCGACCCCCCCAAAGTCGAAGCGCAGTCGTGACTTTCAACCGATTTGATATTGGCTCGGCATCACAGCCGGTACACCCGTAACGGAACAGGTAAAGCCCGTTGTGTAAGCGCAATGTGCACTTCGTTTGGCCGGGCGGTTGCCGGGCTGCCAACTTTCCGCGCTGACATCGGCAATCGCTGCAACGTCGCGCGATGCATTTTGTTCGGCCAGTACGTATTCATTCTTGAAAACAATGACTTGTTTCCAGTAGAGGTTTCATTGTGCGAATTGACTAATGTGCAATGTGGCCCCATTGTTCTTCAGCTAAATCAGAGTTGTGCGCCGCGATCAGACAATAGCGCGACCAGTCCGCTGTCCCGACTCCGCCGTCTGATTTTTTAACTCTAAGGTTCTGCATAAACAGTCTGCGCCCCCCCCGGTTGCATTGATTATTGACGTCCGATTGCCGCACACCTTCAACGCGGAAACGGGTGGCGCTGGCGTCCCGTTGCCTTGGTCAGCCAGTGCGATTGTACCACGCCTCTCGCTTGCCGGTGTTTTGCGACCTTCCTTGTATCAGGTGACGGCCGACAGGGCGCCGCCGCTTGTCGGCAAATCGAATCACGACGGAACCGGGCTGTCCCTTCGCGCCTTGGGTGCGGTTCAGGCGAGCATCGGCGAAACTGCGCAACGCTATCGGCGCCTGACACGTGCGGCAGTTGCCGTTCTAAAAACCCCATAAGTTACTGAAATCGAAATGTATTCTCCTCTGGATATGCACAATTGTCGATTTGCCCCGCCTGTTATGGCCCCAGAAATGCCAGGAGAGACGCCAGACTGATCTGCTGCAAATGACCGCGGCAGAGCGTGCGCAAATGCGCTGAGCATCGCTTGATCTTGGGATGATCCGTTTCGTCGTTGGCGCGCTCAAACCGGGTGGCAAATTGCGGTCAGGCGGCGGGCCGGCGGCCGACATGGATGCCGCGCGGGTGTCCGTTACCACAGATTTCCGGAATCCCCGGGCCGTCTCGTAGCGAAGGCTCTGGTTCGGTTTCTGTTTGTGTTCAGGCGGCAGCGGTTTGGTGCTGCAAGCGGCGTTTTCGGATCATCTGTTTCCAGATCGCCTCCCTCACTTTCAGAGGTGGCGTACCGCGCCCGTTTGAGAGGTCTGCGGGCGTCAGATTGGCCCTGATCTGGTCGTAACGGCGGTGGTCCTGGCGATCGACGAAGGTGTCTATCTGACGTTCAGGATGTCCCGGCAGGTCGTGATTTCCCAGCAGGACGCGGTTCTTCAGGGTCTGACGCCAGCGCTCGAATTTGCGCTGGATCCGGGGTTGGTGTGGTGCACCGCGAACGTGATCCATGCCACTGGTGCCCGGGTTCGCCCCGGCCATGCGGCACGCGGCTGTTGGGGCTGAAATGCAGGGGTTCTGGCTGTTCGCAATGAGGTCACGGATGGCGGTCCACTATTGGTTTCTGCAAAGATGAGCCGTGCCAGACTTGTCCACCGAAGGGTTGTCAACAAACAGAGCTTCACACTCTGCACAAATCCATTGCAACACTGCCCGCAAGGCACAAACATGCCGCGCCTGAATGCATTGATGTCCTGGATTGCCGCGTATGCCTGGAAAACCAATTGGCATCCCGTAGGGGAATCGAACCCCTCTTTCCAGGTTGAAAACCTGGCGTCCTAACCGATAGACGAACGGGACACAAACTGTGTGCGGTTCTTTAGGCAATCGGGGTATTGGGCGCAAGCGGAAAAAACGCCAACCCGCCAGATTGTCTGCGGGCCCGCAAGTCAGGCAGGTGCCGCGTCCTCAAGACGCAGCTGGACGCTCTGGCGTCCGCGAAACGTGTTGATTTCAAGCCGTCCGGCAAGGTGAAATGCCGCACCCCCATGCCCATCGAGGGCCGGACCGAGGGGACCGTCAAACGCACCAAAGCCGATGGCATCCAGCCGGGTGCCGCCCGGCGCTCCGAAGGACAGCTTGAGGTGGTTCTCGCCGACCCGTTTCGAATGCAGGATTCGCATAGCTGCAAAGGCAAAGCGCGGGGCAGGTGCGCCAGCCCCATAAGGACCGGCCGAGTCGATCTGTTCCAGCAGGGCGACCGTCGCGGCATCCGGCATCAGCGCGCCGCTCAGGCGCAGGTCGGCCGGCCCCAGCGCATCCGCGCCCTGTTTTGCCAGCAGTTCGGACAGGCGCGTCATGGCCGCGTCGATCTTGTTTTCGGCGACGGTGAGGCCGGCGGCCATCTTGTGTCCGCCGCCCTTGATCAGCAAGCCTTCGGCAGCCAGCCGCTGGATCGGCGCGCCAAGGTCGATGCCCGAGACGGAGCGCCCGGAGCCCTTGCCAATTCCATCCTCGATTCCGATGACGATGGCGGGGCGGTTGGTGGCCTCTTTCAGGCGCGCGGCGACAATGCCGACCACACCGGGATGCCATCCGGGCCCGGCGGCCCATGCCAGCGCACCTTCGTGCCCGCGCGCCTCGCTTTGGGCCAGGGCGGCGGCGCGCACCGAGGCCTCGATGTCGCGCCGTTCGCCATTGAGGGTATCGAGACGCTGGGCGAGGGCCGCAGCCTCGTGCGGATCGCAGGTGGACAACAGGCGTGCGCCCAGATCGGCCTGCCCGATGCGTCCGCCCGCATTGATGCGCGGCCCCAGAAGATAACCCAGGTGGTAGGGCGTGGGCGCCGTGTCCATGCCAGCCACATCCGCAAGCGCCACCAGTCCCGGACGGTCGCGTCGCGCCATCACCGTCAGGCCCTGCCGCACAAAAGCACGGTTAATGCCTGTCAGCGGGGCCACATCGGCAACCGTGGCCAGGCCGACCAGGTCCAGCATCGCCATCAGGTCGGGGCTTGTTGATCCCGCCTCGCGCAACTGGCGCCCTGCCTCGACCAGCAGCAGGAACACCACCGCCGCGGCGCACAGGTGTGCCAGCGCGCCGTCCTCGTCCTGTCGGTTGGGGTTCACCACGCTGTGTGCAGGCGGCAGCGTTTCCCCACCGAGGTGGTGATCCAGCACAACGACATCCGCGCCCTGCGCCGCCGCAATGGGGCCATGGGACAGGGTCCCGCAATCGACGCAGATGATCAGGTCGTGACTGGCGGCCAAACTGGCCATGGCTGCATCATTCGGGCCATAGCCCTCGTCAATACGGTCAGGAACATAGAGTGTCGCCTGTCGCCCCAGGTCGCGCAGCCAGGTGAGCAGCAGGGCCGCTGAACTGCCCCCATCCACGTCATAATCCGCAAAAATCGCGATGTTTTGGCGCTGCCTGACTGCGTCCAGAACCCGTTTGGCCGCCTGTTCCATATCCCGCAGGCTGCGCGGGTCGGGCATGAGATCGCGCAATGTCGGGGCCAGATAGGCCTGTGCGTCTTCAGACGCGATCCCGGCGCGGGCGAGGATCTGGCACACAGGGTGGGGCAGGCCGGTCTGTTGGGCCAGCGCCTCGGCGGCGCGTGAGGTTTCCGCCGGAGGCGCGACCCAGCGGCGGCCGGTCAGCGAATGCTCCACATCCAGAAACGCCACATTGCCCCCTTTTTTTACGTGTGAGCGCGCGCACGCGGCGCGTCCGCCATCAGACAGTGTGAACGGGTGTGCGATAGTTGATGCGGCGCACGGACCCCGTTTTGGACCGCATCAAAAGCGTTTCGCAGGTCAGCCAGCCGGGTTCGCGGTGCACAGCCGCCAGAAGTGAGCCGTCAGTCACGCCGGTGGCGGCAAAGATCACATCCTGCGTCACCATGTCGTCGCGGGTGTAGACGCGATCGAGGTCCGTGATGCCGGCCTTGCTGGCACGCCCCTTTTCGTCGTCATTGCGAAACAGCAGGCGGCCATAGATCTGCCCGCCCATGCACTTTAGCGCGGCTGCGGCCAGCACCCCTTCGGGGGCACCGCCTTCGCCCATGTACATGTCGATCCCCGTCGAAGGATCGGCGCAGTGCATCACGCCCGCCACGTCACCGTCGGTGATCAGGCGGATTGAGGCGCCGGTGGCACGCACGGCAGCAATCATTGCCTCGTGGCGGGGGCGCTCAAGGATGCACACCGTGATGTCGGAGGTTTCGCAGCCCTTGGCGGTCGCGAGGGCGGCGACGCGGGCTGCCGGGTCCATCGCCAATGTGACGGTGTCTGTTGCAAAACCCGGGCCAATGGCCAGTTTGTCCATATACACGTCGGGCGCGTGCAGCATTGATCCGCGCGGGCCCATGGCGATGACCGTCAACGCATTGGGCATATCCTTGGCCGTCAGCGTGGTGCCTTCGAGCGGATCAAGCGCAATGTCCACGCCGGGGCCGTTGCCGGTGCCGACCTCTTCGCCGATGAAAAGCATCGGGGCTTCGTCGCGCTCGCCCTCGCCGATGACCACGACGCCTGAGATGTCCAACATGTTGAGCTGTTCGCGCATGGCGTTGACGGCGGCCTGATCGGCGGCCTTTTCATCGCCGTGACCGACGAGCCGCGCCGAGGCAAGGGCGGCTGCTTCGGACACGCGGGCCAGGCCCAGCGACAGCATGCGGTCCTGAAAGATCGAAGTGGAGGTCATGGGGAAAGTCCTTTTCGGTTAATGCGGCTCAGATGGATTCGATCCGCAGCACGACAGGGTCCGACAGCACCACGTCGGTGGTTTTCATCGCCTTGATGGCGATGTCGATGTCGGCGCGGGTGGTTTTGTGTGTCACGATCAGCACCGGCGCGGATGTGTCGCTGTGCGCGTATTGGCGCATGCGGTCTATGCTGACGCCCGCATCGCCCAGCAGGGTTGCGATCTTGGCCAGGGCACCCGGTTTGTCGACCAGCGCCATGCGCAGATAGTAGGGCGCCGGAAGGTCGGCCTTGGCACGTGCGGCACAATCCAGTGTCGTGGCAGGTTGGCCAAAGACGGGAAGGTGCAGACCACGCGCGATGTCACAGACATCCCCCATCACCGCGCTGGCGGTCGGTCCTTCGCCTGCGCCGGGGCCGCGCAGCACGACCTGTTCGATCGCATCGCCCTCGATGGCGACCATGTTGGTGCCGCCCTGCAACTGACCCATGGGCGAATCTGCGGGCACAAGGCACGGCATCATGCGCTGTTCCAGACCGCGGCCTGTGCGTTGCGCCACGCCCAGCAGCTTGATTTTGAAGCCCATGTCATCGGCGTGGCGAATATCGTCGATGCTGACCCGCTCGATCCCTTCCAGTTCGATTCCCTCGAAATCGACGCGCGTGCCAAAGGCGATGGCCGACAGGATGGCCAGCTTGTGCGCGGCATCAATCCCGCCGACATCAAGCTGTGGATCGGCTTCGAGATAGCCCAACGCGTCTGCTTCCGCGAATACCTCGGCATAGCTGAGACCGGCACTTTCCATGCGGGTCAGGATATAGTTGCAGGACCCGTTCATGACCCCGACGATCCTGTGGATGTCATTGCCCGCCAACCCTTCGGTCAGCGCCTTGATCACCGGAATACCGCCCGCAACAGCCGCCTCGTAGCGCAGGGAAACCCCGGCCGCTTCGGCGGCTTCGGCCAGCGATTGGCCATGGATGGCAAGCATCGCCTTGTTGGCTGTCACCACATGTTTTCCGGCGGCAATGGCGGCCTCGACGGATGCCCTGGCCGGACCGTCCGTGCCGCCCATCAACTCGACATAGACATCGACGTCATCGCGCCTGGCCAGTGCGACAGGGTTGTCTTCCCACGCATAAGGCGTCAGCGACAGACCGCGATCCTTGTCGCGACTGCGCGCACTGACGGCCGTGATCGAGATGTCCCGCCCCGTGCGGGCGCTCAGCAGGGCGGCGTGCTGGCGCACGATCTTGAGCACGCCGATACCGACCGTTCCCAGACCGGCGATGCCAAGGCGCAGCGGTGCGTTCATGTCGGTGTCCTTTTGTTTGCAGGTGGCGCGCAGTCGCGGGCTGACGCTGGCGATGTAGCGGGTTCCGTGTTGGGGCGCAATTGCCTCGGGCGGAGGGGTGTCAATTGCCTGTCGTGCCAGGGCGTGTTTCCGTGTCCTGATCCACGATGTCGCGGCGTTGCAGGGCTGCCGCGCGGGCGCGCAGGGCAGCGACACGGGCATCAAGGGCTTGCGTGGTCCGGTCAGCATCTGCCACCACGGGTGAAGTACGCGCCATCAGCGGTTCAAGCGGGAGAAGCTCGGGAAACTCAGCGTTTTCAAGGTTGGGCACGACTGTGCTGTCCAGTTCGGGAAACTGCGTGCAGGCGGCAAGGGCCAGAAAAAGGGCAAGGGTGGCGGCGCGCATCACGTGGCAGGTGTCCGTCAGAATGGCCAATGGTACAAAAGTGATGCACGATGCGCAGGGTGCACGCAAGCGCCGCTTGGTTTTGAACGGGTGTTCAGTTAAAGGTCGGGAATGCCTCGCACCATCGGTTCCCACTCAGACATTACCGGACCACGGATACGTGCGGTGGCGTTGCGACTGTTTGCCCAACATGGCTTTGCCGCGGTGTCGATGCGCCAGATCGCGCGCGAAGTCGGCGTGCAGGCGGGTGCCTTGTACAACTATACGCCGGACAAGCAGACGCTGCTGTTTGAATTGATGCAGGCCCATATGCAAGAGCTGCTGAGGGCCGTGCCGGACGTGACCAGCAAGGGTGCCTTGGATCGGCTTGAACGCTTTGTCCGGTTTCACATCGCCTTTCACCACGAACGCCCTGACGCCGTATTCATCGCCTATATGGAATTGCGCAATCTGGAGCCGGAGAATTTCGCGTACATCGAGGCATTGCGGCGGCGGTATGAGACAGTGTTGGAGGATATTCTGGGTGCTGGATCGGCAGAGGGTCTGTTTGCAGTCTGCGATACCAGGATCACCACGCTGGCGGTAATCGGGATGCTGACCGGGGTGACTACATGGTTTCGGGCCGGTGGCCGGTTGAGCCTGGGCGCGGTGCAGGACCAGTATTGGGACATGGTGCGCCGTCTGGTCGGGGCGCCGGCGGGTGGCTCTGTTTAGCCCTTGCGGGCCAAAGGCGCCCACCCGTCGACCCTGATGTCAGTGTGCCGCCTGAATGAAGGTGCCATTGCGCAAATCGCGCATCGCCTGCATCAGCTCTTCCTGCGTGTTCATCACGATGGGTCCGTGCCATGCCACCGGTTCGTCGATGGGCGCGCCAGAGATCAGCAGAAAGCGGATACCGTCCGCCCCGGCCTGCACCGTCACTTCGTCGCCCGTGCCAAAGCGGATCAGGGTGCGGTCCCCGGACAGGTCGCGGATGTTCAGTTCCTGCCCTGCCACTTCTTTTTCCAGCAGCACGCCGGCGGGGGCTGAGGCGTCGGCAAAGGCTCCGGCCCCTTCGAACACGTAAGCAAAGGCGCGCCGGTAGGTGTCGATGCGAAAGGCCTTTTTCACCCCTGCGGGCACCCGGATGTCGAGGTATTGCGGGTCGGCGGCGATGCCGTCCACCGGCCCGGTGACACCCCAGAAGCTGCCGGTGATCACCTTTACTTGTGTGCCGTCGTCGTCGGTTACGACCGGAATGTCCTTGGCCGTAATGTCCTGATAGCGCGGCGCAGTCATTTTCCGATCGCCGGGCAGGTTGCCCCACAGTTGAAATCCGTGCATCTGCCCGCGCGCGTTGCCGTGGGGCATTTCCTGATGCATGATGCCGGACCCGGCCGTCATCCACTGCACATCGCCTGCGCCCAATGTGCCGACATTGCCGAGGGAGTCGCCGTGTTCGACCGTTCCTTCCAGCACATAGGTGATCGTTTCGATGCCCCGGTGCGGGTGCCAGGGGAAACCTTTTTCGAAATGTGCGGGCACATCGTTGCGAAAATCGTCAAACAGCAGGAACGGGTCCAGTTCGCTCGGATCGGCAAAACCGAAGGCGCGGTGCAGGTGCACGCCGGCCCCTTCCATCGTGGGCGTGGCCTGGCGGGTTTCGAGTGTGGGACGGATGGACATCGGCTTTCTCCCGAATGCGGTTGCGTTGCATTCAAGATAGGCGGAGCGCAGGCGCGTGCAATCAGCGGTGACGCAGGGCCTCTGTGCATGGATGTGAAAGCGACGGGAACCACCACAACCGTTTGGTTCTCTCATTCCCGAGGACCTGTATGTACAGGTGGGCGCCAGGTAAACGGACCAGGATCCGCACAGAGCCAGCTCCCTCGGAATTGCTTAAGGCCACCGGAATGCAACCTGTCACGAGAAGGGCAGAACCCGTCATGGAAATAGATAGGCTGTGTGCGGGGTCGCGGCAAGGGCCGGTCCGGCGTTTGTGGCGGATCGGCCCTTGTCTGACGGCGGTCCTGCTGCCTTGTGGGCAATGGGGCAGGAATTTTCACATCAGGAAAGGTGGACGGTTGCGCCCGTTTACCCTCAGGTCGTGTTCGGGGCACCTGTCGTTTCGTTCAGGTGGTCGCGCAGGCTGACCTCGAAGAAGTGTTGCCAGCCGCGTTGACAGATGTCGAAACAAGGCAGGGCGGGGGTGAGACCCTTGTGGGTGAGTTCGATTTGACTGCCATTGCCTGCGGGTGTGATCGACCAGATCAACTGTGTTCCGACCCATTCGGCTGCGTCGTCCACGTCCTCCATGATCATATGTGCGTCTGTGCAGGTCCAGCCGAAGGCAAGTGCCGCAGCGTCCGGATCAAAGGTGAAGGTGGCGTGACTGTTGTTGAAACGCGTGGTGAAACCGTTCGGGGTGCGTTCGATCCGGGTGGACCACCAGTGTTCAAGGTCGTCCCGGATCGCACGCGCCGCCCTGTCGGGTGGCGCGCTTGTTGCTATACTTGCGCGATAGTCCATCACGCATCCTCGGGCAGCGCGTCGCGCATACGCATCAGGTGATCATCCCACCCTTTGTCGAGCGCCAGCGTCAGGCCGAACGCCTCGACGCCCTGGGGCAGGCCGGTGTGCTCCAGCGACAGTTGCGTGCCACCGGGCACGTCGCGCAATGTCCATTTCACGGTGCTGACCGCATCGCCCATGGGACCGACAGTAAAGGTGTATTCGAGGTAGTCGGGCTTTTGCGCCTTGATCACCTTGCCCCAGATCAGAAGATCACCGCTGGTGGTGCCGAACATCTCAAGCTTTTGCCCTTCGGCCAGCGGCGTTTTGGGCGCGTGGAACCATTTGGCGAGGTGTTCGGGTGTGGTCAGGTAATCCCAGACAAGCACGCGCGGGGCCTTGAGATAGATGGTTTTGGAGAGGGTTGTGTCGGTCATTGGATATCCTTTTCGATGGCGGTTTTGAGGGCGGCGAGGCGGTCGTCCCAGAACTGGTCGAAGATTTCGAACCAGGACAGCACAGGTGCGAGGCCTTTGGGGTTGATCCGGTTGATGCGTTCGCGCCCGCGCGGTTCGACCGTGATCAAGCCGCCGTCGCTGAGCACGGTGAGGTGTTTCTTGACGGCGGCGCGGGTCATGTCGAAACGGTCGGAGACCTGCGCGATGGTCATGTCGTCGGCGCTCAGCAGGCGCAGGATGTCGCGCCGGGTGGAGTCAGCCAGCGCGCGAAAGGCGTGTTGGGTCTGATCGCTCATGGCTGCACCGGTATGAAGTCGAAGGCGCCGTCCTGATACAGCATCGTCACGCACGGTGTTTCGGACACGCAGGCAGAGATATGTGGCAGGTTGGCTGGCACCTCGTAATATCCCCCCGGTCCGACAGTGACGGAGGTGTCGGCATCAAGCGCCGTGTGGGTCATTTCGCCTTCGATCATCACGCCGAACATGGTGGCCGATTTGATCTGCGGCGGGCTGACGGTGCCTGCGGGCAAGCGCACCATGGCAAAATAGCTTTCGCTCCGGCGATCGCCTGACAGGGCGGCGAACGCGACACCTTCGGGGGTGGTTTCCCACTGCAGGGTGTCGTTGGGGATGAGAGTGATTGCAGGATCGGCCAGCACGGGCGTGGCGGCCAGAAGAAGGGCAAGGGGCAGGTGTTTCATGACTGGCTTTCTTAATGTGATACCGTTTGGTTTCATTAATATGTGATACCAATCGGTATTGTGTCAAGACGTTACGTGATATTGGTTTTCATGGTTGAGAAGTGCAATGTAATGCTTTGATGTTTATGTGAAATAGTAGGTTGTCGGCTCGACAGGCGGCTGGGTGGAGAACCCGATAAGTGGTTTGGATATCACCTGCTGCACCTTCTGTTGCAAAAATTCGGGGGCGACTCCCATTGCGTTGCGGCAGGTCATCCCTGGCCCTGAGCGCACGGGGTATCTTTGAGCGCAGGGTCTGTTCTGGGCTGCGCACCCCTTGCGCCGAAGGTCGCCAAAGTGCTTGCCTTTGTTCAGGTTTTGTTCATATTTGTGCACCATGCAAAATGCGCTTGATCCCGTTTCGTTGGCGCCAGACCTGTTGCCGGGCCAGGTGCTGGCGCGGGGTGTGGCGCGCCATCTGGCGAGCCTTGGCTGGGTCACGGTCGAGGAACTGGTGCCTGCGCGGGGATTGCGCGTTGACCTTATGGCGCTGGGCCCCAAGGGCGAAATCTGGGTAGTCGAGTGCAAGTCGAGCCGTGCCGATTTCATGGGCGATTCCAAGTGGGAGGGCTATCTGGAGTGGTGCGACCGGTTTTTCTGGGCGGTTGACGGGGACTTTCCCGTCGATCTGCTGCCCGAAGAGAGCGGTCTGATCATTGCCGACGCCTATGACGCCGAAATTATCCGGATGGCACCCGAGGACAAGCTGGCGGCGGCGCGGCGCAAGGTGATGGTGCACAAGTTTGCAACCCACGCGGCGCGGCGGTTGCACAGGTCGCGCGACCCCGGAGCGGGTTTGGCGTGGTAGGGCGCCGATCAGCGCTTTAACGCGGCGGCGGCCTTGGCGGCGGCGCGGATTTCGTCGGCGATCTCGTTGGCCTCTTCGGGGTCAAAGTCCATCGGGATCTCAACGCCCTTGGATTCGACGAAAATGCGCACCATGCCCTGATCGGTGGGGCCGATCTGCATGTTGGCTTCGATGTCGCGTTCGTTGTTGATACCCATGTGCGCCTCCGCATTGACGTGTTGCATCTGCTATCGCCTGCGCTCTTGAATGGCAAGGTGAGAGGGCGCAGTCTGGGGCGCATGACGGATGTGATCCTGCGCCCATTTCGCGCCGACGATATTGACTGGTTGGTGGACCAGCATGAGACACATTATGCGCAGGTCGAAGGATTTGACGGCTCCTTTGCTCCGCTGGTGCGCGCGATCCTTGAGGCGTTTGTCACCGATCATGATCCGGCCTGCGAGCATGGCTGGATCGCGATGTCGGGTGGGGACCGGCTTGGGTCGATATTTTGTGTGCGTCTGGATGGGCAGACGGCCAAACTGCGCCTGTTCTTTCTGGTGCCCGCGGCACGTGGGAAGGGGGTGGGGCGTTTGCTGCTGGATCAATGCATGGGGTTTGCGCGCGATGCCGGATACGCAGGCATGCAGTTGTGGACCCATGAAAGCCACCGCGCGGCTTGTACGCTCTATGCCCGTGCGGGATGGAAACTGACCGAGTCGCGGCCAGTGCGCTCTTTTGGGCAGGATCTGGTGGAACAGACGTGGATTTTCCGCTTTTGACGGTCTTGCAATCGGACATCCTCAGGGGTATTTCACCTGCAGTGCCGCCTTAGCTCAGTAGGTTAGAGCGCTTGATTGTGGATCAAGAGGTCCCTGGTTCGAGACCAGGAGGTGGTACCACTCTTTTTTGCAAAGCGAAAAAGAGTGGTGGTGGGAAAAGCATGTTGGCGCAGCCAATGTGCGGCCCATCCCCCGGATCCCTGAAGCGCAACAATTCGTCGCCGGGCTGCTCTGTTTGCCTGTCGGCAAAGGCGCCCACCCGCCGACCCGTTTATTCCAGCACAATCGTCTGTCGCAGCGCGCCCGTCGCCTGATCATAGATCAAAATCTCGTTATTCTCGGTCACAACGCCAAACCAGTCTGACCCGACCGTGAACGCCGTGGCCGTTGCGCCGTCGGGCAATGTGATCTGCTGTGGCAGCGGCAAAGGCGCGGGCGCCTCATTCAGGCGGATGACAAGCAGCAACACCACCGTTACAACGCCGCCAATCATGATGACGGTCAACACCGTCACCATCCGGCGCAGGAAGCGCAGGTTTGCCGGTTCAATAGGGGTCTCGATGTCGTCCAACCGCCTGTCCTTTGTCATTGCGGATGATCCGCCCGCACGCCTTGATAAGGCGATTGCACGCGACGTGCCAGAGGGTGCGGCCCTGTCGCGCACACGCCTTGCCCGACTGATGGCCGACGGGGCGGTGACGGTCGATGGTGTCGCGGCGACTGACCCAAAGGCACGTGTTGCCACCGGGGCGGTGATCTGTGTCGAGGTGCAGGAGGCACAACAGAGCCATATCCTGCCCGAAGCGATCCCGCTCGACGTTGTTCATGAGGACGCTGATCTGATCGTTGTCAACAAGCCGGCGGGCATGGTGGTGCATCCGGCGCCCGGCTCGCCGTCGGGCACGTTGGTCAACGCGCTGATGTACCATTGCGGTGATGATCTGTCCGGCGTTGGTGGCATGAAGCGCCCCGGCATCGTGCACCGCATCGACAAGGACACAAGCGGTTTGCTGGTGGTTGCCAAGTCGGATGCTGCCCATCACGGGCTGGCCGCCCAATTCGCCGCCCACACGGTCGAGCGGTACTATCGCGCCCTTGTCTATGGTGTGCCGGACGCGAACGATCCGCGGTTGCGCGGGATCAAGGGGGCCAGTTTCGAACCCGGGAACGTGCTGAAGCTGACCACGCAACTGGCGCGTCACAGGACGGACCGTCAGCGGCAGGCTGTTCTGTTTCAGGGCGGGCGGCATGCGGTGACGCGGGCGCGGCTTGTGGCCCGCTATGGCGCGCCCGAGGTTCTGGCGCAGATCGAGTGCTGGCTGGAGACGGGGCGCACCCATCAGATACGTGTTCACATGGCGCATGCCGGGCACGGCCTGCTGGGCGACCCGGTATATGGCGGGCGGCGCAAGCTGGCGCGCGGAGCGTTGAGTGAAGCGGCGGCACAGGCCGTTGCGACGTTCGACCGTCAGGCACTGCACGCCGCAGTTTTGGGGTTCGCACACCCGATCACGGGCGAGAACTTGCGGTTTGAAGCGCCTCTGCCGGACGATTTTCGGGCGTTGGTGGATGTGCTTTCCTGATCCGGTGCCGCCCGTGCTGTAACACTTCAGGTTCGAAACCGCTCGGTACACAATTAAAAATCAGGGGTTCCCCGGTATTTTGCAATGAACAGCACAAGCGCGTGAGCGCACGCCCAAAGCCCTGCCATGCCACTGCGCGTTGTGGCAAATTGTAATCCGGCGCATTTCCCCCTTGTCGGGGTGCAGGTGCGGACCCATATAGATGTTAAGCCCATAAACATCCCCGCACAGATGGGGTATTCAGGAGGGACCACATGGCCAATTACGCAAATCTGCCAGCACCCACGCCCGAAGGTGGGTTGAACCGGTACATGCAGGAAATCCGCAAGTTCCCCCTGCTGGAACCGGAAGAAGAATACATGCTCGCCAAAGCCTGGGTTGAAAAGGAAGACACAGGCGCGGCCCACAAGATGGTCACAAGCCACCTGCGCCTCGCGGCCAAGATCGCGATGGGCTATCGCGGCTATGGCCTGCCGCAGGCCGAGGTGATCTCGGAGGCCAATGTCGGCCTGATGCAGGCGGTCAAACGCTTTGATCCGGAAAAGGGCTTTCGCCTCGCCACATACGCGATGTGGTGGATCCGCGCCTCGATCCAGGAATATATCCTGCGCTCATGGTCGCTGGTAAAACTCGGGACGACCTCGGCGCAGAAAAAGCTGTTTTTCAACCTGCGCAAGGCGAAATCCAAGATCGGTGCGCTGGAAGAAGGCGATATGCGCCCCGAAAACGTCCAGCGGATCGCGACCGATCTGGGCGTGACCGAGGCCGAAGTCATCAGCATGAACCGCCGCCTGTCCGGGGGGGACGCGTCGCTGAATGCGACCGTCGGGTCCGAAGGCGAAGGAACAATGCAGTGGCAGGACTGGCTTGAGGACGAAAGTGCGGATCAGGCCGGCGACTACGAGGCACGCGACGAACTGGAAGTGCGCCGCGAGATGCTGGCCGAGGCGCTGGATGTTCTGAACGACCGGGAAAAGGATATCCTCACCCAGCGTCGTCTGGACGAAAAGGTCATCACGCTCGAGGATCTGTCGGCGCAATATGGCGTCAGTCGCGAACGCATCCGCCAGATCGAGGTGCGCGCCTTTGAGAAGTTGCAGAAGAAGATGCGCGAGATTGCCAAGGCCAAAGGTCTGATGGCGACGGCCTGACCGATACAACACCGAAGTTTTTGCAGGGCCCTGCCGGTATGGCGGGGCCCTTTTTTCGTTGTGGGCTGTGGGGACAGAGCGGCCCTCCGGGGGGGATTTTTTTCAATCAGAGAAGGGGGGGGACCGCGCTGGTTGTGCCGTGGGTTTTGATCTGTCGGGCTTGCAGGTGGCGGTCTGGCCATGCGCAGATTGTCGTTCATATGGCTCGCGGCGGGTTGGGCGCGGCCAGTGCTGCCCTGAACTGCTTTGAGCGCCGGGCGATGCATGCGTGGGCTTGTCCTGCGGGATGTCCGGAGTATGGTACCGCTCTCACAAGTGCAGGAGGAAGACATGGGAAACGCAGTGCGTTGGGGTATTCTTGGGGCGGCCAACTTTGCCCGCCAGCATATGGCACCCGCGATACATGCCGCCAGAGGTGCGAAACTGTCCGCGCTTGCGACGTCTGATCCGGCCAAGGCGGATGGGTTCAAGGCGTTTTGTCCTGACCTGCAGGTGCATGACAGTTACGAGGCGTTGCTGGCTGATCCGGGTATTGATGCGATTTATGTTCCGCTGCCCAACCACTTGCATGTGGAATGGTCCCTCAAGGCAATGGAGGCTGGCAAGCACGTGCTGTGCGAAAAGCCGATGGCGATGGCGGCGGGCGAATACGAGGCGTTGATCGCGGCGCGCGATGCCTCGGGCTGTTTCGCGACCGAGGCCTACATGATTGTGCACCACCCCCAGTGGCAGCGGGCGCGTGCATTGTATCGCGACGGCGCCATCGGGCGTCTGATCCATGCCGAGGGACTGTTTTGCTATGACAACGCGTCCGACCCGGGCAATGTGCGCAACAAGCCCGACACCGGGGGCGGGGGCATTCCGGATATTGGTGTGTACACGTATGGTTCCACCCGCTGGCTGAGCGGGGAAGAGCCTGATGAGATCACCCATGCGGATGTGGATTTCGAAAACGGGGTCGATGTGCTGGCGCGCGTTTCGGCGCGGTTCCCGTCGTTTTCGGCGCACTGGATCAATTCCATGCGCATGCACCCTTTTCAGCAGATGACCTTTGTGGGCAGCGAAGGGGTGATCAAGATGACGGCGCCGTTCAATGCCGGTGTGTTTGGTACGGCACGTTTGGAATTGCAAAGAAACGATGCAATGCCACCAATGATCACGGAAGAGCGGTTTGCGGGCGTGAACCAGTATGTGTTGCAGGTCGAGGCATTTGGCGCACATGTGCGGGAGGGGGCAGAGTATCCGTGGCATCTTGAGGATGCGCGCGGGACCCAAGAGTTGATTGATGCGGTGTTTGCCAAGGCAAAAGGTGGCTGACGGTCCGGCCTTTGGGGCGTTGGCTCTCTGGAGAGGTGATCATGGCAGGGGGATGGGCGAAAGACGGGGCGGTATCCGAACAGATCGAGGCGTCGATTTCGGATGAGCTGGCGCGGATGAAGGCGCGGCGCGCGTCGATGGGGGACAGTCTGACCCATTGCGCGGAATGTGAGGAGCCGATCCCCGAGGCGCGGCGGATCGCGGTGCCGGGGGTCAAGCTGTGCGTTGAATGTGCGGCCGAGAGGGACGCGGAATATCAGCGCCGGGGCGGGATCAATCGGCGGGGGTCGAAGGACAGCCAGTTGAAATGACAAGCGCGGATATCCCGAACGGCGCGGACCGTGTGACGCGGGTTTTTTTGGGGCATGTCAGGTGGTCGAGGTTCGGTGGACGTCCGCAATACGGTGCGGTTTCAACGGATCGCCGCAACACACTGGGCGAACTTTTCTGCCGGGGTTAGGTGCACGCATCCTGACCCTAGATCGCGGACGTGCCCATGCTGGCAACGCTCTATTCTACTTGAAATACAAAGGTGCGTTTCTGCCAACGACAATAGCGCCTTCGAGGGCTGCTTTGCGCGGTACACAAAACCTGTTTCCAAATTTTCAGAAATCGTCAAGTTCTGGGACATTGCCCAACCTGACAAGGAAGTTCGGTGTTCCAACTTCTCCACTGTTTGGGTCCTCGCTGACCATGTAGGCGTCGGCACCCGCGCAATCTTCGGACAGGGCTTCCCTTTCGGCCCGGTTTTGGGCCTCGGAGGCTGTGGAATATTCGAATTGCTTGGCAATTTTCAGGCCAACTTGCCCAGCACGCCCGGCTTTTGTCTCCACATATGTCTGGCAGATATAGTGAACTTTTTCTAAGCTTTCGTCGGTGGTTGTCATGGCCAAATCCTTGCAAGATGTAGAGGCGCTACCAATGGGTGAGAAAAGTGTGGGTCGTTAGGTGATTTGTAAAATTGCTGCGGATTCAAACTGCACGAACACATGTGACCAAAGCAGTTTCCATCACTTTTTGCCAGCTTTGGCTAGGCGCGTTTTGTTTTTGGGCGTCGCGGTTATGGCGGGTGTAGAAGCCTCTCTTTCAAGGCGCGCCTTTCGCAGTCGCGCGATCTTGGCGGTTCGTTTTTCCGCTTCGTCGTCGATCATTTTCATGACGATGCGCGTCGTCTTGTCCATCGGCGTTTCCGCTTTTGGCACTTGGGCTTTGAACGCCGTCGATTTTGTCAGCTTTGCCATTTTTCAGTCTCCTTTTGTGGCTTCGTCTCCGCAGGTTCGGGCCGGGAATATTAAATCAGCGCCAGACGTTGGACCTTGGTTCGGGGTGGCGGCACCTGTGTGATGGCCCAGTCATGGAGCAGCTTTGTTTCGATGTCGGGTGCGGCCATGGCTTGCATCAACGCGCTGTAATTCATTCGGACTCTCATTTCCGAGCCAACCTGTGGTCTTTTCTGGTGTGCACTGATGACCAGATGATCGCTTGTTGCGCCGATCAATGTGCAGCCCAAGGGCAACGACAGCCCCGAAATATCCGTATCCTGATGCCCGATGGCAAGGATCACGCGCGTGGCGTCATCGCCGTTTGACACCAGCCGCAACCGTCGGATCAAAGCTGCATCCACAAGACAGTCGGGGGACGGCACAGGCTTTGATTCTGTCTCGATAACTTCAGCGATCAGCGTAAAGGCATCCGCGTGCAGTCCTTTGAGCCGATCTCCGGACACCGGATCGACACCCAGAAGGATGGTCTCGCCCACCCTCAGATCGTTGATCCGGCTGATCGATGGATCGCTCAACACCAAAGGCAAATTGGAAGAGTTTCCACCAGACACGGTTTCGATGAAAGGACCACATCGCCCCTCTGTTTCATTTGCCAGGTCGCAAAGATCTGACATTGTGGCAGCGGTGGGGGCGATTCCGCTCAGGCAAGCAAAGTTTGCGCCTATGCCTTTCAACGCGACCCCGGGCATCTGCACAACCTGCTGCGCAATTGCGCCCAGGTTTTCGGGCAGGATTCCTTCGCGCTGATCGCCCATTTCTACCATCAGAATGATGCCGTGAACCCTGCCACGCCGGATCGCCGCAGCCGCCAACGCCGCGATGGCGACGATTTCTGTGTTGTAGCTCACCTCACAGGATTGGACGACCTGATCAACCTGGCTAAGCATCGGCGTGCGGATCAGGGTGATTGGGCATGTCAAACCAGCTGCGCGCAGCTTACGCACGTTTGCGATCCGCGCATCCGCAAGACCCACAGCACCACCGTCCAGCATGGCCTGAGCAACGGCGGGAAGCCCGCATACAGCCTTGGTTACGCCCGTCACACTGATCCCGCGCGTCTTCAGACGTTCCACAACCGTCCGGGTGTTATCGCGGATCTTGTTCAGGTCGACTTCTATGCGCGGTGTGCTCATATCGCGGCCACAGATGGACCTTGGCGCAAACTGGGGTATGCGGAGAAGACCATCGCAAGCAAATGCGACGTCGGACGGCTTAGTGCATCGGTCACAGGCAGCCCCAGCAGTTGTGATTGTGCGGCAATCGTGTCCGCAATCTCGGCCTCGGACATCCCCTCGTGATTGAGCGTGACGCCGATCACCTTGGTATCGGCAAAGGCTTCGATCAGGGCAATCTCTCTGGCCGGGGTTGGCATCGGCATATTGGGAAAATCGCAGCGATGTGCACGTTTGGGCGCGTGCTGCAGGATGACGGCATCCGGTTGACTGCCGCGCAGGATAAAGGCGGATGTGCAGAACGCCGGATGGCTCAGCGCGCCCTGGCCTTCGATCAGAATAACATCCGGGTGTTCCGCCTCGGAGGCGGCGACAATAGCCCCCTCAAGCTCACCACAGCAGAATTGGGGTGGCACAGCATCCAGTGCGACACCGAATTTTGCGCCCTGCATCAGACCCGTTTGCCCTGTGCCGACAAGGACCGTCTTGATGCCCTTTGCGTTTAGGGCGCGCGCCAGTACGGTTGCAGTCGTCCGCTTTCCAATGGCACAGTCGGTGCCAAGAACGGCAATGCGCAGCGCGTCGACACGCGCGATACTACCATCGAACAACCGCATGTCCTTGCTGGGTTTGGGTTTGCGGATGTCCCGGATGGTCACCTTGCGTTTGGCTGCGGCATGGGCAAATTCTGAATCGTCACTTAGGTATTCATGCAAACCGCTGACGATGTTCATACCTAACCCGATCGCCTCCAAAACAACGCATCGATCCTGCGGCGAGAGCCGTCCGGTTGAGGGCGCCATGCCATAGATGAACGTGTCCGGAATCGCGGACTGACAGGCGACGGCGGACCGCAGGCTGTCAAGGACCGGTATGTCGTTCGCCTTCTTGTCGAGGATCAGGCCGCTGTTCTGCCCACTACAGGTGCTGTCGATAACGGAGAGGATGCGGTACACCTCTGAATGCCGCACAAGGCCGTTCGCCGTCTTGCCATCGATTTTGTCGAAGTTGCCCTCGCAATAGATAATTGCTGATGGGGTGAGCGGCGTCTTGGCACGAGCATCTGTAACTCGTGATTGGGTAACAGGTTGCGCTTGAACAACCTTTTCAGGACGGCAGGTGTTATCAGCGGAGCCAAGCTCGGTTTCCATAGTGTTTCCTTTGAATGGTCGGCACGAAAGACGGCACAGGGCTGACCTGTTGCCGCGGCGAAGCTGACGTTGATTTTGCTATGCGCCCGGGATCAGGAGCTTAGTTGCCAGGAACGCACTGGCCTTTAGACTTTTGGAAATTCTTGTCGCAGTCCCAGCGGTTTCCCGACCTGCCCAGATGGGCGTTTGCCGGGAGGTCGATCATTTCGCATTTCTGACCAGAGGCGGAAAACCCACGCGCGCATTTCCATCCCTTGCCATAGGTCGCATCGTCGAAATACGCGTTTGCAGGGATCGCGACGGCCTCGCAAGTGCCCGCCCGTTCAACGAAACCACGCTCACATGTCCACGGTAGCCCATAGTTCGATGCGTTAAGATAGGCGTTGGGCGGAACCTCAATGGCGACGCAATCGTCATTCTTACTTTCGAAGCCGCGGTTGCAAACCCACGTCGATCCATTGGACGAATCCACCAGATAGCCGTTTGTGGGAACGACAAGTGCCACGCACGTCTTGTCGACCTTGCTAAATCCGCGCAGGCATTGCCAGCGTTCGCCGGATGAATCCAGAAAACCTCCCGTCGGGACGAACACTTTGACACAGGACGCGCCATTGTCCCACCGAAATCCATGAAGGCATTCCCACCCCCGACCATATGTCCGGTTGGTGCTGTAGGCGTTGTCCGGGACATCGATGATGGCGCAGATATCCCCGCTCAGACGATATCCGATATTGCATGCCCACCCGTCACCATAGCTTTTGGCGCTTGCATTGTCTGGCATCGTCGGCGCCGTAGACTGGGCGGAAGCAGACATTGCAAACAAGAGCAGTGCGCAGATCGAGCCCAAAAACAGACCCATGTACAACTGAATGTCCTGCGGGACACGTGTCCCGCAGGTAGTCCGCGGCAACTGCCGGATGGTCCGAGAATGATCACCCACCCAATTCAAGCCCTGCAAGGCAGGCCGTCGCAAGGTCGCGGCTTGGCGCGTCTGCACCCGGTTGCGTAGCCCAGCCTGTATCCATCAGAGCCTTGCGCCGGTTGAACCCTGAGGCTTCCTGAACCAGCACCAATTTTTCTGCGCGTTCAGGGTCGGCTGAGGCCATATTCAGGCAGACGGGCACCATCGCCAATGTGACTTCTTCGTTTGCCAGGCTCTGTGCCATTTCCAGTGCACTGCCTCTGGTGGTCCAACCTCCCCAAGTAAAGCCGAGGATTGAGATAGCGATCGCACCACCCAAGGCACCGTAAGCACCGGGTTTCGTCCATTCTGGAAAAGTCATCTTAGATCCTTTGACGGAGAAAGCGCCGCCTCACTATTTTGTTTCGTTTCGCAGGCGCGATCTTGGGCCAGCGCCATTTCCAAGTCGCGATGATCGATCGGACGCAATTCGGACCCGCCGGTGTCCCACTTGATCAAAAGATGCGTGGCCGTCCGTCGGTACGCCATGAAGCTAAGGCTTTGCATGACCTCGTCTTCGGCAAAAAGCTCGTAGCTACCCGGCGGCAATTCGTCCGTGTAACCGGCCACCACAAAGGGATGAACAAATGTCACAAGCGATGTGGACGTGCGCGATGACATCGGCAACCTTCCCAAACATCAAATCCCTTTCACGGGAAGTGACAGCTGAATTGTAATGATGGAAGTTTTTGCTCGCTGTGGCAGGCGATACGCGCATGCCGCAGAAAATCAAAACTCTTGTGCTTTTTATATAGCCTGGTAGCGACGAAATTACAACGCTGGTGACACCGGCTACAAATCCAAGACCACCGATGCCCTTAAGACCGGTAACGGTTAGTAATACTTAACCGTGTCCATAGCCAAGACCTCCGCCGACTATGCCACCATTTTTGGTGCGCCGCCCAGAAGCTGACATTCGCTGCACGGAAGAAATTTGGCAAAGTGGGCTCATGGACGAAGCCGCTCTCGCGGCAATGGCGCTTGTGGCTGATGCTGCGGAAGTGTTGAATGGCGGCTTAGACGCCCCGAGGAACTCTCATCCATACTGCCAATTTCGTTTGATTTCCGGCTTCCGCGGTTCAACCTTCGGAACATAGAAGTCTCATGCGACTTCCACCTCCGTCAATCTGGGCAGGATCCCGGCCACCTTAATTGACCAGAGGGCGTGTGCGCAAACTACGGTTGTGGCAGACACATAGGCCATAGCACTTTAAGCTTCGGGGTTTTTACTAGGGGCTGTTGACGTTCATCTTGTGTGAAGGAGAGTTGCAGCGATGGATATGAAGGCTTTGAAGCTCTGGTCTGTTTTACAAGAGCGCATGGCTATCCCTCTGTTTTCCTTCAGTTTACCGAAGTAATTTTCGATCAGATGCCGCCATTTGCAAGTTTCCTTGTCGAACTCTGCTGGGAACTTCCTGTTGGATTTCGGCGGTATAACTGGGGTGATGCCACGTTTCAGCCGGTCATTGCGCAGCCAATCCGCATCGAAAGCTCTGTCCGCCAGAAAGTGCCCGGCGGACAGATCGCGGATCAGCGTGTCAGTCTCGCGCAGGTCATGAGCTTGTCCGGGCATCAGGCAGAAATCGACGAGGTTGCCAAGCGCATCCGTCAGGACCAATATCTTCGTCCTTATCCCCCCGCGAGAGCGGCCCCCCTCTCATGCATGTAAACATGCACTGCCGGGACAGTGAATGGCCTGGCAGAGAGTCCCCCTTTTGCGCCCTGACCCGAGCGGTGAACTTTGACGATGCAGCCGTCAACCATGGCGTATTCGAGATCGGCATCCGAGGCTAATGCTTTGAACATGCGATAGAAACTGTCCGCCTTTACCCATCTGCGAAAGCGTTTGAAAACACTGTTCCAATTGCCAAACTCAATAGGCAACTCACGCCACTGCGCACCTGTCCGCACAATCCAAAGCACTGCCTCCCAAAGCACTGCCTCGACGAACAGCCGGGGATCGCGCCCAGTTTGCCCCGGATCGCTGGATTGTCCGCGGCAATACGGTTCAATGATTGCCCATTGCGCATTGGTTAGGACTCTTCGGGTCAAGGCTGCACTCCTCTGTTTGCAACCTTGAACCAGAAGTCAGATGATTTGGGAATCCTGAACGTCAACAGCCCCTAGTTCAAATTGGCCTATTGTGCAGCGATCACCAATGACATCGACTCAATTTACCAATTCTGAAGCTGTGTTACGCACAGTTCTGATGTCAAAGCGTTTGATTGAGAATTTGGTGTCTCACCTTTAATGAAGGGCTCAGAAAAGCTACGATCGCTAAAGCCGCTGACCACGCTAGCAACTGTATTTCTCAGGAAGGCTGTGATGTCCATTTCTGGCGAGCTTTGTAGAGAGCATTCACGATTGTGACGAGCTTTCGAGCGACGGCGACTATGACGACTTTGTGCGGTTTTCCAGCTTT
>Ga0316204_10003002_pt1 | contig 35648 bp, 32 predicted proteins | sample 6monrhotite_MG_2_FD_205661 | JGI IMG/M metagenome (GOLD analysis project Ga0316204, IMG submission 205661) | Microbial mat bacterial communities from mineral coupon in-situ incubated in ocean water Damariscotta River, Maine, United States -... | ecosystem: Environmental > Aquatic > Marine >... | reverse complement strand
AATGTATGGTCCGCCTCGTTATTGCAAGTCTAATATTTAGATAACGGAGTTGGTTTGCGCTAATGTATTCGGAGTCTTATGTGGGTGCTCCCGCATCCCGCTCCACGATGAGTTCCGCGCTGGATTATCCTCAAAAAAGCCACAGTCTCGAAGACTGCTTTTTGGTACAGGTTTTTAATCCAGTGGTTCTACCGTTTTTGTCATCAACATTATCATTGCAAATTTGGGTGTAAACTTTTCTCGTTAAAAGGCTGTTTTGTTGTCATGACCGCCCAAGCAATACGAGCGAGCTTGTTTGCCAGCGCTACGGTGGCGACATTGAATGATTTGGTTTGTCTGAGTCGTACGAGCCAATCGCCATAGACTTTGCCGACTTTCTCAGGCTTTGACATGACCGCTCTGGCCCCGTGAATAAAAAGCGTTCGCAGCGCTTTGTTTCCCCGTTTACTGATACCCAATAAGGTGGGTTTTCCTCCTGTGGAGTGCTGCCTTGGCACTAAGCCTAACCAAGCTGCCATGTTGCGCCCACTCTTAAAGTCAGTGGCACTGCTGATATTGGCGATACACAAGCTTGCGGTCATGTCACCGACACCAGGTATCGATTTAAGTAATGCGCCTAGTGGGTGTTGTTTAACTAACTGGATGAGTTTTTTATCTTGTTCTTTAATTTGAATATTTAGATGTAAGTAATATTCATGCTGGCCAACCACTTCTTGCATTAACATGGGAGGGAAAGGACATCTTTGCAACGCTAGCCAACTAAATAGCCCTCTCATTTTACTGTGGCCCCTTGGCAAGCTGATACCAAACTCAAGTAAAAGAGAGCCAATACGGTTCATACAAACGGTTCGTTCCTTGATGTAACCTTGTCGTATCCGATAAATAGCAGAAATGACCTGTGCCTCTTCACTCTTGATGGAAACAAAGCGCATGTTGGGTCGTGTAGCCGCTTCAGATATCGCCTCTGCATCAATAAAGTCGTTCTTATTGCCTTTTACAAAAGGTTTCACATATTGTGGAGGTATTAGCTTAACTTTATGCCCCATTGCTTGGCATTTCCGTCCAAGCCAGTGAGCGCCACCACATGCTTCAAACGCTACGAGACATGCTGGAAGATTTGATAAATATTCGATGAGTTGAGTACGACTAAATTTTTTCCTGAAAATAGGGATGTCGTGTTTATCTCGACCAATGACGTGAAAAGAAGATTTGCCTAAATCGATACCGAGTATTTTAATGGGGTTCATGATGATTTGCCTCTAGTGATTGCCTACCTTAAATCTAGCTGATAAAGGGTGAGGCGGACCATCTTATTAAAGCCGCAGCTACTAAAATTCTTAACCGCACAAAAAGACTTATTTTAGGGTCGTTTCAAATGTGTCCCTCCAACTTCCACTTAAACGGCTTCCCTGTCGTTTGCCTCTAAAATAAGCCTTTTTGTGCTGAAACTTTAAATGCGGGAAAAGCAGTGGCGGAGCCACCTAAGATTCAAATCGGCGTAGCCGAAGCTTGTGCTTTTGACCTACCCTCACATTTATGTTCGCCAATTATTAGGTGAATTTAGTAGGGCAATTTACATGAAAAAGAAAAGGGTCAAAAGGGGTCAAGTTGCTTGCTTCACAATACTCCTAATTAATCCCTCAACTCGCGTCCTAAACTGGCTATTTTCTCTCTCGCGCTTGCGGATCTGGTGGGTAATAAAGCTCACAGATCCGACATGACTCAAATGAAATTGAGCCGCTATATCTGTCAACTTCGCTGCAACTAACTCCTGGCAAAAATACATAGCCAACTTTCTTGCTTCGTTCTCTTTTTGCGGGCCTTTGACTCTTTTTGTAATATCGACTTCGGTTACAGCAAAATAATTGGCTACTACACTGATCACCTGCCCCATAGTCACATCTGGCTGAATGACTCTGCTTTTTTGCTCAGCGGCCAATTCAGGCAGGAGTTCTTCATAAACCCATTCTCTAAATCCTTTATCACCAATAATTTCGGCCATATTGCCTTTGCTGTAAAATTGGGCGGTTTCTTCGTCTACCCCAGCCATTACATAGTTGGCATATCCTTTGTGTTTGTCTTCATGACCCAACATGCCGAACGTCAAATCCTGCGCTAGCCACTCAACCGGCTGGGCCTTGCCGACATAGCTCGGGTAACTGGACCGATAATAGTCAGGCAATTGAGTCACCAAAGGACTTTTCATATCAATCGGGTTGCGATGTATATATCTGGACAATTGCAAAAGATAACCGTTATGGTCAACCAGAATCGCTTTGAATCGGCCTCTAAATAGTGGCCCATCAGATTTCTTTAAACGGTTATACCGCTGGGTATAAACGCCATTTATGTGTCGCATGATACGACTTAAATTCGCTTTGGGTGTTTCGATTAAAATGTGATAGTGATTGCCCATGAGGCAATAGGCGTGAACTAAACATTCAAACCGCAAACAAGCCTCACCGAGAGTATCAAGAAATGTTTGATAGTAAACATCTTCATGAAATATCATGCACCTGACTCTGCCCCTATTCATAACATGGTAAAAGGCATGTTCATATTCGATTCTAGGTTGTCTCGGCATGATCAGCAAAAGCGATTTTATCTATAAAATGAGAGTAGATTCAAAAGTATTATTAGACAAGTGACTTGACCCCTATTTTCTTATGCAACATTGGGGAATAGATACGCCAGATAAATCATTGGTGCCCCTTATTCCTGTTTCATTATTGTATGGTGGCTGCTTCCTCTTTGGCTGGTTACTGCAGCGCCAATCGTCACTAATGGAAAGGTTTTCTCAGTTAACTTGGGGCAAGTTCATACTCTGCTTTATTTCGATAATGGTTGCGGTCCAACTGTCTAGTTTCGAAATGAAACTAGGTCATCCAGACTACATACTGCTTAAAACTGGGTTTATGCTGAATTACGCCATTATGATGTGGACTCTTGTGTGCATCGCTATAGGACTGTGCAGGCGCGTATTCACTGGCCCGAACAAATTTATTCGTTACATTGCCGACTCATCCTATTGGCTCTACCTTATTCATTTACCGTTAGTAATTGGGTTGCAGATTGCCTTCGCAGAACTCCCCATTTACTGGTTCATTAAACTTGTAAGCATATTCGCAATAACAGTATTAATCTCAATGCTATTTTATGATGTTTTTATTCGCTCTACGTTCATCGGTGCGATATTAAACGGCAAGCGAAAATCTCGATACCTGTTTAACCTTAATAAATAGCAGTAAGGAAGCTCATTAACAGTAGTAAGCCAAAACCAATATTAGGCGAACAGAGGCACTGATTAAATTATTGGTAAAACGAGCAAGCATGGTCATTTTATGACAGCAATAGTGAAGAGAATGGTTACCTTAAAAATCGATTCATCAATTAATATAAAGGAGATACAAAATGGTTGTTAACTTATGGCTATTTTTAACTATTAGCGCGGTGTTTTCCGCCTTACTAGTCTTAGCAATTACGATTATCATCAACAATAGAAAATTAAAAGAGTTACAGCTTGAAGCCTTAAAAGTTAAAAACATCAACTTAAAAGCAGAGGTGGAAGATGCCGTAAGTCGCCACCTCAAAAGTCAAAATGATAGAATTGCGGTTTTAGAAGCGATAGTCACGGATAAAAAGTATGAGCTAAATGAAAACATTACTAAGCTTCGTTGATATGTATTGATGCCCATTAAGGACTGAGCCTGTAGTTGTAGGAGGTGCTTTAGCGCCGAATTGTCGAATGGAAAAGTTAATAGGATCACTGGTTCGCGACTAAAGTCGCTCCTACATTTTTCCTACCTAGCCCAGCTCCACCAAATAATGATAATTATCACTACGACAGCGGCTGAGTCTAAATTCAATGGCCTTGTTATCTAGGGAGTGCGTGACTCTTGTCACTTCAAGCAAAGGCTCGCCTACATTTATACCTAACATCTGTGCATCTTGTTTGGTGGCCAGCACAGCTTTGATACTGTCGCGGGTGTCTCGCACTGTTAGGTTAAATTGAGTTTGATAAAAGTGGTAAAGGGTGTGAGGGACTTCAGGTTGTTGTTCCAATATAGCAAAGTACTTGTGTGGCAAAAATATCGTTTCAGCGATACAAAACTCATCATTCAAAATCCGCCTTCTACTCAGCACTATGACTTTAGCGTTAAGCTCTAACTCTAACGCTTGGACAACCTGCTGAGTCGCCACTTGGGTTTCTACCGATAATAATTCAGCTTTAGGTAATTCAGGGGTTTTTCCATCGGCAATTAATGGAAAGAACCGATACAAACTATGATGTCCAGTATGCTCAGATACAAAGGTACCAACACCTTGTCTACGGTTCAGAATTTTAGCGGCGGTTAAACTGTTTAACGCCTTACGCACCGTACCTTGGCTTACATTCAGCTCACCGGCCAATTGAAATTCATTCGGTAACATTTCACCGGGCTTCCAACGCTGTTCAACAATCAATTGGGTAACATGTTCTTCAACTTGTTTGTACAAAGGCTGAAAAGACAACCCTGGGCGACTGAGTTTGTTATCAAAACGATTCTTATTCATGAATGTGAACTGCAAGTAAACATTGGTCTAGAGTAGTATTAACTGCCGCTCTTATACAAGATATTAAATTAATATTGTCACTAAAGAGTGTTGCTCTAAGTGCTTGACAAAAATAAAAAATATTTAAAAACTCCGTCACACAGCATTTATAACCGCGGATTATTCCATAGATTGACAATAATTTAACAATACTATAACTTGCGTCTTATATAAGATTAACGGCACATTCTTTATTTATGTTTGATCCCTTGTGCTGAAATCAATTCTAATTGCACAAATTGTAGCGTTTAGCAAACTATCCGAGGTCACCTTTGCCTGTGTTTACCCCGTCACTTACTCCCAAACTTAACCTATCAGCACCCGACTGGAACACAATCACTCAAGTTACTGTCACGAGTGCTGCATACAGTGCTGATGATTTTTCGATAATGCTGCCGACGTCAGTCGGTTTGTTACAGGTTAGTTTTCACCTATGTGGTTTACGCCTAAGAATAGCGGGTAAATCTAGTGCCAATTATGGCATGTTACTGCAAGAGCCTGAAGCACTACCTTGTCGGCTAAGTCTCTCAGAACAGAGTACCATCATCACCTCAGGTAATAATGAGCTAATCATTCAACATGAGCCTTTTTCATTTGCACTCAGTTGCGATGGGAAAAGTGTGCAAAAAACCCCAAACGATGGACATTTTGTGCGCCAATACCGTATGCCACCTTTAGCAAAAACAGCTCAGGGTTGGTTGTTTAGTCTAGATTTGGGCGCAGAAGAAGCGGTTTATGGATTAGGTGAAAAATGGTCGAGTTTGAATAAACGAGGTCAGTTTATTCGTTCATATAATCATGACGCTCTTGGCGTCAATGCTGAGGTCTCATACAAAAACACTCCTTTTGCGTGGAGTCCGCAAGGCTGGGGTGTATTTGTGCATACCCCCGCCCCAGTGACTCACGCCGTTGGTTATGCACCTTGGTCGCAGCGGGCTTATGGATTATTGGTGGAAGACGACGCCTTAGATATATTTATACTCAAAGGTAAAAACGGTGCTGAGGTGATCCATCAATATACCGAACTAACCGGTAAAGCGCCGGTTCCACCAGTGTGGAGTTTGGGTGTGATTTTATCTAAAGCCTATTACCAAGATGTACCGGAATTGATGGCGACAGCAAAATCCGTAAGAGAACACAAGATGCCCTGTGATGTAATCACCTTAGATGGCCGTGCATGGCAAGATACTGATACTCGCTTTTCCTTTGAATGGGATCCAAAACGATTTGCTCACTTCCCTCCTAATAAGGTCATTGGTGATTTAAAAGCTATGGACTTTAAGGTGTGCATTTGGGAATACCCTTTAGTATCAGTACAAAATCCACTGTTTGCAGAAATGGCTAAAAAAGGTTGGTTACTCACAGATAAACGCACTGGCGAGGCTTACCGTTATCAATGGGATATGAGTGCTTTTGCCGAAGTGCTAACGCCATTACCCAAGTCAGGCATAGTCGATTTCACCCATCCCGACGCGTTTAATTTTTGGCTGGAATCACACAAACCTTTGTTTGATTTAGGCGTAGATATGATCAAGGCAGACTTTGGCGAACAAGTAGAAGATGACAATATGTTAGCGCACAACGGTGATTCAGGTCATCGATTACACAACGTGTATAGCCTGTTGTATAACCGCTGTGTGTATCAGGCCGCAGAAAAATATAGTCAAACAGGACCCTTTCTATTTAGTCGCAGCGCATGGACCGGCTCGCAGCGCTACCCAAGTCAGTGGGGCGGCGATCCTCAAGCAGATTGGGGCGGACTGATAGGCAGTATTCGTGGAGCTTTGTCTTGGGGTATGTCTGGCGCGCCTTATTTTGCTACAGACGTGGGCGGTTTTTACAAGGATACTAGGGACTCTGAGTTATTTGTTCGCTGGTCGCAAACAGCTGTTTTTTCAGCCCACATGCGCCTGCACGGTATAGGACAAAGAGAGCCTTGGAGTTACAGTTCGGAGGCTGAACATGCCGTTAATCAGGCTTTAAAATTGCGGTACCAGCTTATTCCTTATATTCAAACTGCCATGCTACAAGCTAGTCAGACGGGTATGCCTTTGATGCGCGCGATGGCATTGGCCTTTCCCGATGACAGACTAGCCAGAGGTTTTGAAATACAGTTTATGTTTGGTGACAATTTATTGGTGGTGCCCTGCACCCAAGTCGGTGGCGAGGTGGAATTTTACCTACCTCAAGGCCAATGGCTGAGATTCCCGGAGCAACAAGTGTTTACTGGTGGCAGAATTCACAAAATGACGTTAGCGCTAGATGAAATCGCTGTATTTGTTGCCGTTGGACAGCAAATACCTATAGGTCCCGATGTGTTACATACCGAACAATTAGAGCATCCCACAATAGGCCAACAAATCAGTCATTACTGGCCAGCTAAAAATGCAATGTCACAATGAATAGACTGCAGCGAACATTGTTCGTCATTAATTCGCCATTGAGTAAGCTCAACTACACAGTGGCGAATGTAGCTAAAAACCTAGCCGGTGGATTACTCGCGGTTATGTTAGGCATGATATTGGCGCAGGTGTTTTTTCGCTATGTACTCAATGATTCTTTGGCGTGGACTGAAGAGCTAGCTAAGTTTGCTATGGTCTGGGTAGCCTGTTTAGTCGCACCTTGGGCGTATCGTGCACACTTAAATGTGTCTATCCAAATGTTTGCCGATGCATTGCCTGCGGTTTTACGCAGACTAACTGAACTACTGATCACCTTGTTAGTGTTGCTTATTTGCGGCATATTTTTTCTACAGAGCTTAGAATTTTGGCAAACAGGCCTGAGCATTAATGCCTCGTCTGTGCCCGTTAAATTGGCTTATTTTTATAGCTGTGCACCTTTTGCTTTTGGCTCAATTTGTTTGGTTGGCTTAGAAAAACTTATCGAGCAATTGTGTTTACCCTTAGATCATTGTTTCGCCCCATATCAGGACGCAAGCTAATATGTCGTTAAGTTACTTCTGGGTATTTATTTTATTGTTAACCGCCGGTGCACCGGTCATTTTTGCACTGCTAATTGGCCCAGGTGTTAGCCTGATCTTAGACGGCAAGGAAGTGTTTTTTTCTGCCCTATTAAATAGACTGTACTCGGGCATGAACTCTTTTCCTTTGATGGCGGTACCGTTTTTTATACTTGCTGGCGAACTGATGAATCAGGGTGGAATAACTCAGTCTATTGTGCGTTTTAGCCAAACCTTAATAGGTCACTATCGCGGTGGATTAGCACAAGTGAATATTTTATCTTCTGTGTTATTTGCAGGATTATCTGGCTCTGCGGTAGCAGATACTTCAGCGCTAGGTAAAATGCTTATTCCGGCCATGGAGCAAAATGGTTACAGCAGACGTTTTGCAGCAGCGGTGACTGCCGCGTCGTCAGTCATTGGGCCGATTATTCCGCCCTCTGGCATTATGATTTTATACGCCTTTATTATGAACGTATCTGTCGCAGGCATGTTTTTGGCGGGCATAGTTCCGGGCGTATTGATTTGCGCTGGTTTAATGTTAATGACTAGCCGCATTGCCAAAAAGCGCAATTATCCAGTAGCCAATGCCAAAGCGACTTGGCAGCAACGGGGCAGTGCATTAAAAAGCTCGTTTTTACCTCTGTTAACACCCGTTATATTGCTGGGTGGTATAGTGCTTGGCGTATTTACCCCCACCGAGGCAGCGGCAGTTGCAGCAGGTTATGCGCTGATCATCACTTTATTTGTCACTAACACCTTAAAATTTAACAAGTTGCCCACTATATTGGTGAATGCCGCCGTGCAGTCTGGCACCATATTGTTATTGGTCGGCTCGGCGGTCACTTTTGCTTGGATCATCACTGTATCGGGCATGGCGGATACGCTCGCCTCAGAAATAATCGGCATAACCGACAATGTGTTGTTGCTGCTATTGATCATTAATTTATTCTTATTTGCCATAGGTATGTTCTTAGATGCCGGGCCCGCCATCTTAATTTTAGGCCCAGTATTGGCCCCTATATTTATTTCTTTAGGCATAGACCCATTGCATTTTGCAGTGATCATGTGCGTGAATTTAACCGTTGGGCTCGCCACACCCCCTATGGGTTTAGTGTTGTTCGTTGCCGCATCAGTGTCAGGTGAAAAAACTGAAAATATCGCCTTAGAAATGTTGCCATTTTTAGCGGTAGAGGCAGCGGTTATATTTCTTATTACCTACTTCCCTGCCCTAACGATGACCTTACCTACGTTTTTTGGATTCGCTTAATATGCAGGGGCTGTTTATCTTTCATATGTCGCCGAGATTTTCCTCAAAAGGTGTTCAATCAAGGCAAAATCTGTGAAGTTTGGCCATCCAAATAAACAGGTTTTAACGCCGAGTGAATGCGTTTTGAGGAAAACCCTAAAGGGCTGGGCCATTTATTCGCCTATCTTCGTTGTTTACCTTTCGTTTAGAATAGCTAAACTTCATGGCAAACGCCTCGCTATCCAAATTAATGACCTCAGTCTCGGCGATATATGAAAAATCAACAGCCCCTATTAAAACGCTTAATATTACTGGTTATTTACGGACTGATTACCATTGGCTGTTTAGTGGGTATTTTTCGCGCTAGTGTGACCCAAGCTGAATTTACCATTAAAGCCTCGATTCAAGCCTCCACTCAAGATGAAGACTATGTGGGTTTGCTGGCATTCAAGGAGTATGTCGAAAAAAACAGTAACGGCCGAGTGCAAGTTCAGCTGTATGCGTCGGGGCAATTTTGCGGCAGCGTACCTGAATGTATTGGAAGTTTGCAGTCGGGCGTACTAGAGATGTTCCCTAGTACAGCAGGTGGTACTGGTAACTTTTTCGCGCCGGCTCAAGTTTTAGACTTACCTTATATATTTACCAGTGACGCCCAAGCAGAATGTGTATTGGATGACGGGCCTATCTTGCAAAAAATGCGGGAAACTGTGTTAAGCAAGGGCTTAAATATTCGTTTGATTGGCGTATCTAATACCGGCGGTTGGCGTAACTTTGCGACAACCAATAAACCTATTCATAATCCTGAAGACTTAAAAGGTCAGAAAATTCGCACCACTCCCGCCGATATTCAGCAAGAGTTAGTTAGGCAATTAGGTGCTAATCCCACGCCTATTTCTTGGGCTGAACTCTATACTGCATTAGCTACTGGTGTGGTTGAAGGCAGTAAAAATGGCATTCAAGATATTATTGGTGCCAAACTGCAAGAACATTTAAAATACATCATCCTAGACGGGCATTCCTACATGGCGACCCTTTGGTGGTTTTCAGAGCCTGTGTGGAAAACCCTGCCAGAAGACATTCAGAAAATAGTATTAGAGGGTTTTTCAAAACAAAAAGCGGCGGCCAATGAATTTGTGATGACTCAAGAAAGTCATTCATATAAAATTTTTGAGGAAGCAGGCGGCACTATTTACCGACCTTCTGTTGCAGAAAAACAGGCTTTCAAAGACGCCTCAATCAACATGCGTCAGTGGTTTATCACGAATTTTGGAGAATACTGGTTGGATTTGTTGGAAACTTCGGTTAAACAATGTAACGCCAGCATTGACTAATACCATAACACCTGAGCAATTAACCTTTTAACAACAAAATAATTGCATATTATTTACTTAAAGGTTAAGTTTTCCCACGTCTTTGGTCTTATACAAGACAACTAAAGTAATAAAAAATAAAAATAATAATTAGTGCAACCATCCAATAACACATAATCCGTCACCTCAGGCAGTTGAAAAAATCTTTCACTTGAGGCGGTTACATAACTAGATCAAGAACGAATCTTGGGAGAACACAATGCAACTTAAACCCAGTAACTTACACACTAGTATTAACAAAGCCCTTGCCCTGTCGGCTTGTATGACAATTGGCCTAGCGGCCAACGCTCAAGAAGCCGCTGAAACAGAAGACAAAGGACTACTGGAAAAAATTACCGTTACCGCACAAAAGCGTGTTGAAAACCTAAACGAAGTGCCAGTTGCAGTAACAGTGCTTAGAGAAGACCAAATCAATTCAGCGTTTTCAGCCAATATTGAAGGCCTGCAAGCTTTAGTGCCTTCAGTTAGTTTTAGAAAAGGTAACACCACTCGTAACTCAGCGATTACTATTCGTGGTGTAGGCACGATCTCCTTTAGTGTGGCTGCTGAGCCCAGCGTATCAACTGTTGTAGATGGTGTAGTATTAGGCCGTTCGGGTCAGGCATTTGTAGACTTATACGACCTTGAGCGTATTGAAGTATTGCGCGGTCCACAAGGCACACTTTTTGGTAAAAACGCATCCGCTGGTGTAATTAACATCACCACTAAACGCCCTTCAGATGAATTTGAAGGCAGCTTTGAAGCGACACTGTTTCAAGATAATGAATACCGTTTAAAAACCAGTGTGTCAGGCCCACTAAACGATAACGTTAGTGGTAGCTTAACCGTTTTAAAATCACAATTTGATGGTTACATTAATAACGTATACAACAATCAAACAGTCAATGGCTACGACAAAGAAGGTGTACGCGCCATGCTTGATATCGAAGCGGCCGGTGACACCGATATCTTGTTTATCTTTGAAAATATGAATTCAAATGACAATTGTTGTGCAGATTTAGAACTTACTCCTAGTGGTCGTCATGTTTCAGAGGCGTCGCCCAACAGCACGGGCCTAGGGGATTTGGATCTTGAACAAAGGCAAATTGACCATGATTTTGAAACTCGAACTTTAGATGAGAACACTGCTTTTTCGATACAAGTAGATAAAGAGATTGGTGATCATCAACTGACTTCTATTACCGCTTATCGTAGTTGGAACAATACTGAATTCCGCGAAGGCGATTTTACATCAACAGCTGGCGATTCACCCCTACCAGTATTTGGTGTGCCATTTCAATTGCATGATGTTGGCCCTCAGGAATGGGATCAAGTATCTCAGGAGTTGCGTATCGCCTCACCCACTGGTGGCGCCCTAGATTATCAGGCTGGTTTTTTCTGGTGGAATCAACAGTCAGAACGTAACTTCACCCGTGACGCCAGTTGCCAGAATAACGGAGGTCAATTTCCTGCAGCCATTGGCGCATACCTAACAGATGTACTTGGGGCCGTAGATCCAACTGATACTGATATAGAACAATTTATCAGCGACGAAGGTTTAAGCTGTAACGCCAATGATATCGTCAGCGCCACCGCTTATATGAAAACTGAGTTTGATAACTGGGCATTGTTTGCCGATGGTAAATACCATATCAGTGATGATTTTAGATTGTTGTTTGGTTTACGTTACACCGATGATGAAGTGAGTTTTCTCCACAATCGCAGCAGTAACGACCAATACAGCCGCACGGGTGTAGGTGTACGTGGATTCGACACTGATTACCAAGGCTCAACTGCTGAATCAAATGTGTCAGGCAAATTCGGCGCACAATTTAATATCAACGACGACAACATGGTCTACGCCACTTACTCTCAAGGTTATAAAGGCCCAGCCTTCAACGTGTTTTACAACATGGCGGATAACGATACTTTGCCCATTGGCCCAGAAACCTCAGATGCCTATGAGCTTGGCTATAAATATGCGAGTCGTGACTTAATTTTTAATGCCGCTATATTTCGCACCGAAATTGATGGCTTTCAAGCCAATAATCCAGAATTGTTAGATGGTGTGTTTATCACACGTTTAACCAACGCCGGCTCGATTATCACCCAAGGTGCAGAATTCGACTTTATGTGGCAAGCCACTGATCAGTTAACTATTACGGGTGGCGCTTCAACAGTTGATGCTGAAGTAGACCAGTTTCTTTGCCCGGTTGGTTTAGATTCCTGCGATGGCAGCTCTGGTGATGATTTACCCTTTTCACCTGACTTAAAATATTCAGTGACCGGCGAATATGTCTGGGAACTAGATGATATGGAAATTTATCTAAATGGATCATATGTTTACACAGATGAAATTTTTGCAGGTGCCCCAGGGGCTACACCAGAAACGAATCCAGAAGCGCTATTACCAGACTATGGAATTTTTAACGCTAGCTTAGCTTTCTCGTTTGATGATGATGACTACCGCATCTCCATAATCGGCAAAAACCTAACCGACGAAAGCTACGTCACCACCTATAGTGGCGATGGTTTCCGTTATCAGATCCCACGTGATGCAGATCGCTACTTTGGTGTGCAGTTACGGGCCAAGTTCTAAGCTAACTTTAGTGTGTGTTGGCGCTCTGCTTTTAACGAAGTTAGAGCGCTTTTTTTATGGCTGCTTAAACCTAGATTCCGTAGTTAAACCACTAGAAATAGCGGCATTCACTGATGTGCGTGGCAATGTCACGGGCAATAGTTTTAATATGTTTGAATATAACCTTGCCAAACAGATGGTGAATGCTACCCATACCCGAGGTACACACACCTATATCTATGATGGGCACAATAGACGGGTGAAGCAATCCGATAGCAAAGGCACGAGTTACAGCCTTTACAGTAAGGCCGGAACACTGCTTTATCGTGAAACCGACGATGGCGGGATTAACTACATTTATCTGGGCAAAAGAAAAGAAAAGAAAAAAAGAAAAGGGGTCAAGTTGCTTGCTTCACAATACTCTTGTTCAATTCCTCAACTCGTGTCCTAAACTGGCTATTTTCTCTCTCGCGTTTGCGGACTTGGTGGGTAATAAAGCTCACAGATCCGACATGACTCAAATGAAATCGAGCCGCTATATCTGTCAACTTCGCTGCAACTAACTCTTGGCAAAAATACATAGCCAACTTTCTTGCTTCGTTCTCTTTTTCTTTTTGTAATATCGACTTCGGTTACAGCAAAATAACAAAATAATTGGCTACAACTCTGATCACATGCCCATAGTTAAATCAGGCTGAATGACTCTGCTTTTTTATCATTATCTATAAAATAAGAGTAGATTCAAAAGTATTATTAGACAAGTGACTTGACCCCTATTTCTTTTTAGACAAGTGACTTGACCCCTATTTCTTTTCAAGGTACCCACACCTATATCTATGATGGACATAACCGTCGGGTGAAGCAAACCGATAGCAAAGGCACGAGTTACAGTCTTTACAGTAAGGCCGGAACACTGCTTTATCGTGAAACCGACGATGGCGGGATTAACTACATTTATCTGGGTAAAAAGCTTATCGCTAAAGATGGTGTTATTCCCAAGAATAGCGGTCCGCAGCATTACCGGCCTTTTGGCAGCAGTATTGAAGGTGAAGTTGATGATGTGGGTTATACCGGGCATAAATATGACGAGGACTTAGGGTTAAGTTATATGCAGGCACGATACTATGATCCAGTGATTGGGCGGTTTTATAGCAATGATCCGCTTGGGTTTAGGGATGTTCACTCGTTTAATCGATATGCTTATGCGAATAATAATCCTTATAAATATGTTGATCCGGATGGAGAAGCTTCGTTTCTAGTTAGTAGGCCATTAAAAAAAGCTCCTGGTTTGGTCGCTAATCACAATTTTATAGTTTCCAATGCTGAGTTTGTTGGAGACCCCAATGCAACAGTGTATTCTTTTGGTAAAACGAATGAAGGGAAAATCGGTAAGGTTAATGCTGAAACACAAGGGTTTTCAGAAGGCACGGAAATTGCTGATACAGAAGCATGGGCAAGCTTAAGTTCTGCTTCTGAAGATATTGGCGATAGCATTACTCAAATTTTTGCTGATGATGCTACTGTAGATGCAGTAGCTAGCTCTGTTGTTGAAGACAACGATTATGGGATCTTCGGTGTTAACAGTAACAGTGCTGCATCGGCAGTTGCGGATAAGTCTCAAGGATCGAAAGTAGATTTACCTAGTAATTATCGAGCCTCCCCTGGCGCTGGTAATGCAGACAAAATAAAATTTAAACCTGCACCACTGAGTACTTGCTCGAGACTTGTAGGAGCTTGTTAGGTTTTTTATAAAATGAGGTAAAATGATTTTTTATATATATTCTACATTCTCACTAATTAGTGCACTAATATTAATGGTGTTATTTTGGGGGGAGTTCAATAAATACCTTCGCAATTTTATAGAGCTAGGAGATGGTACGAACTTAATCATATTATCAATTGTATTTTTAGCAATTGATTTTGTATTGTTACTTGCATTGGTGAATAGAAATTTGCGTTCCAGTCTCTTTGTCAGTCAACCCAAGTTATTAGTTTATATTGTATTAAGCGCATTAATTTTGTATTTAATAATAGGTGTACTATCTCTTACACAATTGTACTTTTATGGTACGGGTTAAACTAAAGGATTAACTGGGGTAATAACAACTTACGAATCAATGAATCAATGGGGTTACCCATAAGTCAGCCGTTGTCAATAGTGCGATAAAAGCCGGATCGCTTTTTAGCAAACATTTAAGTTTGTGTATCCTGTAGCGTTATCCGGTTTTCATTCGCTAATATGTTTTTCTATTGGTTGTGCTGGATAATTTATCCGCAACAGTATTTCGCCCATCCATGGGCTACACCTAGAGGCCAGCTAAAGCTGTTAAAATGTTTTCCAGAAACATTTTTCACACATCTGGCTATAGTCCTTGGGCGGTTACGGCCAATGTCCCACGCACCTTCGTGCGCCACAACGCTTTGTCAGGAACAAAGCATAACATCCGCAGGATGGCCTTAAGGTGGAGGGCAGGAAGCCCGGAATCAAAACGTCAGTTCCCCATGTTATCCAATGCGATATCGAAGGCCTGTTTGTTCTTTAACATGTGGAATACCGCTTCCAATGTTTGTTGCTCTATGACAGCAATTTGTTTGTCCAGAGCCTTGAGTATGATGAGATTGCTATTGGCTGAATGATATAAAAAACTGTCTCCAGTATATGAAAATACTCACCCGTCAGCGCAAGGTGGCAGTGGTTTGTTTTGATAGTTCATAATTTTGTTGTGTCGAATTTTCACTATGTCGTTGGCTATTTGACTTCCATAAGTTCACAGATTGTAAACCTCTTGTGATTGTGATAAAGTTCACATATTGTGAACTATAATAATTATTAAGATGCACGTAATTTCAAAAAAGCCATTTAATGACGCAAAAAAGAAGTTTCCAAATGATGCTAATGCAATCGATGATCTGTACAAAGTATTGAAAGGTGGGACTTTTCACTCTCCTGAAGAGCTGAAAAATATTTTTTCGACCTTAGATAACTTTAAATACAAAGATAAGTGCTGGGTCATTGATATTGGTGGTAATAACTTGCGATTGATTGCTTTTATTGAATTTCAAGATAATCGAATGTATGTGAAGCACATTTGCTCCCATGCCGATTATGACAAAATTTGTAAGAAATATTCTTAGAGGACTTAATTATGAATATAGCTAAATTGAAAGAACAGGCAAAATCATTGTTTTCAAACGCTGGTTTCATTACTCATATTCATAATGAGGAAGACTATAGCGCAGCATTGGAATTAATGGACGAGTTAATTGAGGACTATGATGAGCAAAAGCCATTAATTGAGGTTCTTTCTCTTTCTATTGAGAGATGGGAAGAAGAGTCAGAAGAGTTTTCAGAATTCAATGCAAAAATTGAATCGTTAGATAGTGGAATCTCTGTTTTAAGAGTTTTGATGGATCAATATAAACTTAATACTACTGATTTCCAAAACGAAATTGGTGGGAAAAGCATGGTGTCTATGATTTTGAATAGTAAAAGAAATCTCTCGCTTGAACATATCAAAGCATTATCAAATAGGTTTGGAGTATCCCCTCAGTTATTTATTTGAGCCTTTCCAGTTTTTGATTAATCTATTTAAGTTCTTAGACGACAGTGCCGAGTGTTGTGCGTAAAGCATTGCACTTAGCTAAGAAAGACAAAATTAAATTTACTGTTCAAGCAGATGGAAACGTCACTTTGTCACGAGTGCAACAAGATGAAGCTGACCCAGCACTTAACGCATTTTTATCGTTTTTAGGTAACGACATACACAATCACCCAGAGAGCATTCAGCCTTTAAGTGCTTCTATGAAAGATAGTGCCGCGTCATTGATTGCTGATGTCGAGGTTGATTTGGATGCGCCGCTATCAGAAGACGATCAATAGTCTTGCCTGATACACCTCCTATTGTTGTCAATGGCTGGACGCTCTACGCACATTCCTTGTTCGTTGAGCAATTCGAAGTATTGACTGAAAAAGTTGAAAAGCTAAAAGCAAAAGTGATGCTTATAAATTCTTCGCAAAAATGCTATCGTCAGGCAATCCCCCAGATGATTGGGACGCTCTTTTAACTAAACCATTTTAAAATGTCGTTTGTGCCAACTTATTGTTAGTGGTACCGAGAGGTTCAGCATAAAAGCAACCAACATCAAGGTGTAAAAAGCCTCAACAGGCATGATGTGATGCTGCACATACGCAATATCCATCACTACAAATGCAAGCTCCGCCCTACCCAACATACCAAAACCTATCATCCAACTGGCAGGCCAGTCGAAATTACCAGTATAACGAGCAGCAAGGGCGGCTGAGAGCACTTGACCGATGAATAAAGCCACAAACAACATGAGCGCTTCGGGTAACACCGACAGAAAAGTATCTAGGTCAAATAACAGCTTACTGCCTAATGCGACAAAAAATACCGGTCCAATCCACGAAAACGCCACATTATCGATAATTTCCCTAGCTTGTAGATAATAATCTTTGTCTTCATCCTTATGAAAATCAAAATATTCGCGATGAATGATCAGCCCAGCCATATATGCCCCAACCGCTGGATGAAAGCCAAATTCATGTGCCAGCAGCCCTACTAATACCGCGATCAGTAACAACGACAGGACAGTATATTCTCCCTTTGCCATAGCCAAGACTTCTCGCAAATTGAGTTTACCCAACAAAGGTATTCTTTGGGTAAATCCTTGACTGGCTGGAAATAACCACCCACCAATCACTGTCACAAGGGCAAAAAATGCCACTGCTTTACCCAAAGCTAGTAAGATACCGTCCATAGAAACGGTAGCTTCTCCGGTGGCAATAGGCACAAGAATGGCCACTAATGCTAGTGAGGCGATATCGTCAAGCACTGCAGAAGTCATGATCCCAGTTGCTGCGGGTGTATTGTTCAGCCCTTCACTCTTCAGGGAGACCATGGTTAATGACACGGCTGTTGCCATCATTGCCAATCCACAAAAAAGTGATGTGTTAGGGTCATTCCAATAGATGTCGGCCATAACATAACCTATTGCAAAAGGTGTGATAGCACCAAAAAATGCAATCCCCCAACTACGCTTAATGCCTTGCAGAAAATTAGCCGTGTTCTCCTCGAAGCCCAGAGCAAACATAATAATGATGATCCCCAACTCTGCGAAATCAATAATGAATACAGGCAACACCTCAGGCAAAAACCCCACATTTACCAGAAAGACTCCGCAAAATAGATACCACAGAACAGGGGTCAAACGGGTTTTGTGTGCTAGGTAGGATGCAAAAAATACAGTGATCCAGATCAGGGCCAAAACGGCAATGTCGTGCATAAAAATCTCCTGAGACTAAATACCTAACTTACTCCTGTGGATTATTATTACATTGATTCCGATCAGCACTATTAGCATTAGCCTGTATCTATTTTTATTGGAGAAAATGATCTAGGGCGTCATCCACTCGATAGGGAAGTTATCTTTGACTAACTGATTAATACTCACACTCAAAATACTGTATTGTTCGCTAACATTTTCGGCAAATTTTGATGGCAAATAGCTGCGAGCTATTATCATTGAATCGGGATATTTATTTTTTAGCCACAAGGACGTTCTAAAGTTATCTTCCACTGAATCTGTACATAAAATGATGATGGGTTGAGTGTCAGTCAAATTTACTTTGGAACGTAATTGTTGCCACACTTCTGGATGGGAAATATTACCCTCGAATATTTCTCTTTTACAAAAATTAGTTAATTGTCTTTGTTCATCCACTACCTGAATACGGCGTTTGGCATCAATACCAATAATCGCAATAGTATCAATTTCTTGTTGTGCATGATGTTGCAGTTCTTCAAGTATGGTTTGTCCAAACAATCCAAAACCGGCAATCACCACCACATCCTTGGGCACAGTTTGCAAAAAATGCGAAATCAAATGTTGTTGTACTAAAGCCGACGCTGCCAATTGGTATGCATTAAAATTAATACATTGTTGAGCCACAATAGAATCAGCCATTGAACGCATAAAGCGAATACTATTACAGTGAATAATAATGTTGCCTTGTAATGAAGGCTGCAACTGCAAAATTTTATGAGCAGCTTCATAATTTTGAAAATTATCTTGGCCAAGCAATAATACTTTTTTGGCTTTATGCAGAAATAATTTGGATAAAAAATAACTGTGGGTGATATCACCTGTAATCACTATGGCGTGATAACGGCGTTTTAACTCTTCTTCTCGTATAGGTGAAATTTCATCACATATGATCAGTAACGGGATCTTGGGTTGTAGCAATCTAAGTTGTTTTAAATAGGTAATAGTCAGCTCGTCTGAGCCTGAGACCACTATATGATTGCTGATCCGCCGAAAGTGCCATTTGTAAGGGGAAATGGTTTTAATCACCGCTTCGATAATAGTAGATGCGGCCAACATAGGTGAAGCAAAATAACTCAACCACAACATTAATCTAGGAACTAATGGGCCGCCAACAGGGGTACCTATATCCAGCCCTCCCATGACAAACAAACCTAAACTGTAGTAGGCTTTAGTTAACATATCAGCGGTTTGAACATCGGGTCTCTCTGATAGCGACACTCCGGCCATCAAAGCAAAAAAAGCACACATAAAAAGTACAACCGCGGCGAACCATCGCCAACTAATTTTTAATGCTTGTAGAGACATATTGCTCACCTTTGAAGTCAAAACAAAAATCCTAAACTAATGGCATCGAGCTCATAGCTCAGAGAACTATACCCGTCTCCCTTGAAGCTGCAGCGTCGTTGGCTGCTCTCACTCACCCCAATCACCTAGTACGCCTAGGCTCATGGGGCTGAGTTCCTTTGCCGCCTAGCTGCAACTCCAATGGCTTTGGGTATATAAGAGGATAAACCTATGTGTATATCACTTAGTCATAGCAACTGCTAAAAATTAATCAGTCCATAAATATCATCCTAGATTCCGCAGTAGAACTCGTGGAAAGAGTGGTAGCCAATGGTGTGATTGGCGTAGGGGAAAAATTCGTAGTCACCTTATTGGTGATGAGAACTTTTTTCCCATAGCCAAGCGCATCAGTGGATGCTGCTATTTCTCGTGGTTTAACTGCGGGATCTAGGATCATGCATGATAATTTTCATAACCTTAGTTTTCTTCATTATTAAGGAAAGAGAGCCACTCTAGCAGTGTCTGACATCATAAGGTAGTGAATAGTAACGATTTTATTTGTTCAGAGTAGGCATCAAATGGCTAGGAATAGGAGCACGGCGACTGACTTCGACAGGGTTGTACAGATATTCAAGGTTATCGAAGAGTTTTGGGTCTTGAGCCCCAAGCGGCCACAAACCTTGAGATTGTTATTGTACTCAGCCCAAGTGCGATCTTAACGAATGCTGTTGATATCGCGCATACTAGACCTTGATGTTTAAATATAAGGTAAACTTAGAAGGATCAAGCCGGCTATCCACAGTGTTTCCAGTACCAAAAGTAAAATCGGTTTTAATCCCACCTCTAGCAGTTGTCCCAAATTCGATTTCATACCAATGGCAGCAATTGAAATCACTAAGGCGAAACGTGAAATGTCGGTGGCACCTTGCGTCACTACCTCAGGCAAGTCCACTAAACTGTTAATTGTCATTAACACCACAAAAGCGATTAAAAATGCAGGGATACCAGGTGCTTTGGCATCTGAGGTTTTATCCAGATTCATTCTCAGCACTAACAATATACACACCACTACTGGCATTAAAAATGCCACTCGGACTAACTTTGTTAATGTGGCTAAATCTCCGGTTTGTTCTGAAACCGAATACCCTGCTCCGACTACTTGCGCCACATCATGGATGGTACCGCCTAAAAAGATACTAGTTTGAGTTGGGTCTAAATTGAGTAATCCCGCTACTATGGGATACATCACCATGGCCACGGTGGACAGTGCAGTAACACCTACAATGGTCAGCAGGGTATCACGGTCTTTATCTTTACTATCGGGTAACACTGCAGCAATGGCCATAGCCGCAGAAGCACCACATATGCCTACCGCGCCCCCCGTTAATACCCCAAAGCGTTTTTTTAACCCAAGGACTTTGGCTAAAACTATACCGAGACCAATAGTGCTAGCAATAGCCACTACCAGCAAGAGCGCAGTTTGCCAACCTAGCGCAGCCAAATCGCCAAACGCGATACGTAACCCTAACAAACCCACACCTACCCGCAAAATATGACAAGCGGTAAATTCAATGCCCTCTTTGCATTTTGTACCTTCATATAAAAACGACATAGCAATGCCTAACAACAAGGCAAATAACATCGCAGGTGCGCCATAATGTTCACTTAAGAACAGTGCAGCTAGACCAACAATGACAGAAATTAAAACACCCGGCAGTTTAGTTTTTATTTGCAATGTATTGGCTCATTTGGTCTGTAAAGATTGTTATAAATAAATTTAGTCTATGGCTAAAGCCACCAACACTTGCCGCTTGCGCTCGCCAGAATATGGGCGCCTACCATGCATAGCCATATAGTTGTCCACTAAGGCCACGTCACCGTCTTGCCATAGTAGGTCAAAGGTGTACTTTTCAGACAACTTTACTACCAACTCTAAACCCTCAATTGGAATAGCAGTGCCATCCCCAAATGTGATAGCGCTAGAGGGATTTTCGCGAACACCTTTCCAGCCCATAAAGGCAGCAATCAACTGATTATAAAATACCTTTATCCCATTACCCATATCGATCACAGCCGATAATACTGGTGTAGTAGCGCGTAAACTGCCATCAGCAAGCCATTCCCAACTATATCCTAATTCAGTCAGTTTTTGTTCGGCTTGGACACTGTCTTGTACACTTAATGTGCTTTTCCAACTGCGCCCTTGTCCTGAATTTGGATTATCATCCGCTGGCATATGAGTGGTGTAGTTTAAACCCTTTTTCACAAAATCAGCAGCCAGTTCCGGCATTTGTTTGGCTAAGTCTGCAAATAACATGTCAGAGCGACATAAAGGTGTTGCGCCACCCTCATCAGCTGCACTTTTACAGAAAAAAAACAATTTATTTGGCGAGATAGGTGTTTGCGCCATTTCATGATGCAGGAATATTTCTACATCTTTAGGAGCTTCGTTGGCGGTAAACACCCTTTCGGTGAAGTTTATTCTAACGGCATTCGACAATGATTCTTTGTAGGTGAAATTTGGATAATCAAAAGAATTTGAGAATTCATCAAAGTCCTCAGCCGAATTAACAGGAAACCCTCTAAATAAAATCACCCCTGATTCTCGTAACTTAGCCTCAAGTTCACTCAAGTTTGCCTTGATCCAGTCGCTACATTCTTGTTGCGTTGTCAGCGAACCATCGTTGACCACCACAGTGGGAAAAACAGAATCGCCGCAGTCTAATTGATGGGGCACTTCTACATAATTAATAGGTTGCATAGACAGAGGCCTCTCTAATCGTAAATGGGGTGAAAAGTATTAAAGGCAGCTTCACAAAAGTTACCCGGATCATTGAATCGCCTATTACTGTTAAGCGCAGAAATCCCCTGCATTTCTTCTGAGGTTAACTCGAAATCAAAAATATCTAAGTTTTCAATTAAACGCTCAGGGCGAGAGGTTTTTGGAATAATAGCGTTGCCCCGTTGCACCCCCCAACGCAGCACAACTTGCGCGGCTGTTTTGCCTAACCTTTGCGCGGCTTGTTTAACCACCGCCTGCTCTAACACAGACTCTGCAGCCCCAGCCATGTCCAGTTCTAAATAAGATAACGCACCTAAGGGTGAAAAAGCGGTCACCTCAATAGCATACTGCTTAGCTAAACGCATTAAACGTTCTTGGGTTAAATAAGGGTGGGATTCCATTTGTAATACCGAAGGCTTAATACGGGCATAAGACATCAAATCATGTAACAAACCCGTGTTGTAGTTACACACACCAATCTGTTTCGCCAAACCTTGGTCATACAAGGCTTCCATAGCGTGCCAAGTTTCAAACAAAGGCACTGCTGCTAATTCCATTTTGCCAACAGCCGGATCAGTGATCCATTCTGGTGGATAGCGATTGTCAAAATCTACAAAAGGTTGCGCGATAGGGAAATGAATCAAATACGAATCCACATAGTCTAACTGCAAATCAGCCAAAGTCTTTTCTAAAGCAGGCCCAACATGCTCTTTAGCATGGTAAGTATTCCACAACTTAGAAGTCACCCATAAGTCTTCACGAGTACACAAACCATCATCAATAGCCCGTTTAATCCCCTCACCTACCTGCACTTCGTTACCGTAATCGCAAGCGCTGTCTAAATGACGATACCCAGCTTTAATGGCGTTATACACGGCATCCGCACAGATATCCTGAGATATTTTCCACAGACCAAAGCCGACCTTTGGCATCTTCTTATGACCATTTGGCATCTATTCTTTCCAATTTTAAAAGCGTTAATTATATTTTATATCTTATATAAGACACAAGTTAAGTGAATGCTCAAATTTTGTCAAATTTGCGGTAGAATTAATAGGCTTTTTTGAAAACGATGTTCACTGTTCTTATGTCTCTTTAATCGACGATTAATTTAAGGGATGCTACTGTAAATCGTAATGGCAACGTTATTGATTTTACCAGTGGATGGAACTGGCATCTTTAAAAGTACCGCTTCACTCAGTTAAAAATCTCGACCTGTATGGATGCACAAAGGCAGCATAACCCAGGAGTACCGAGCTGACGAACCAGTTATCAATAAGTCGAAATTGAATGTCGATGATAATGGACCTGTGAGTGAATACTTTTACATTACTGCATCTTGAGAAAAATGAGTTTTGCCGTTGAGGGGCCTTTCTTACCTACTTTTTTTGGCTGTAAAAAAGAAGTAACTCAGACAGCATCCTTGGCTGGATGTTGTTTGAAAAATACCATCCAGCGGCCGAATGAGGAGGCTGCAAAAGTTACCCATTCATTTATCTGAAAAGAATTAAACTGCCTCTCCTTCACCACGTATCTTAATCTGTAATCCCTTCAAAAAGTTACGCATGATCTGATCATTGCAAGCACGATACTGGCGATTTTCTGGTTTTCTAAAAAAGGCACTTAATTCATGTTTGCTGATTTTAAAGCCGCTTAAATCCATAGCTTCTAAAACAGCTTCAGCTTGCATATTGAGGGCTATCTTTAACTTCATAAAAATGATGTTGTTAGTGAGTTTACGCTCAACGGACGCTTCGACGCCTTCACGTTTGCCTCGATTCAAGTTAATCAAACCATTCAAGAACAGTGAAAACTGCAGATCAGTAAGTTCCACAAAAGCAGGATCATCGTCTTTGCGTAACCAAGTATGCAGTTGCGCCACTGTTGCGGGATAATCGGCTTGGGAAAAAATCTCAATCATTTTTGCATCGTTGAAATCGAAGATATAGCGCACACGGCGCATGACATCGTTGTTGATCATAATATTCCTAAAAACGAGGTTGGTTTATCCAACCTTAAACATGTGACTAGTTTAAAGGTTTTTATGGCGAATGCGTTACTTAATTGGCAGATATATATTTAAAAACAAAAACTACTTTGTCGCCTTTGAGATGTAACTCGTTTGGCTTGCTGCTCTTTAGCAAAAGCTCTGAGTTTATTCATTCGACTGAGAATATTGTCCGCATCTTCGGACATTTGAGCCTGACTACATAAGTCCATAGTGCTGTAGTGCTCAGCGTGCTGGGTGTTGTTGTGGTTAATGCTATTTGTACCACTATTTGTATTTGAATAATTGTTCATGTTGCCTCCAACAAACAACTGTTTATACGTACAGTATAAATATTGATTATTAATTGTGCAACTAAATTTTTGAGCCTTAGCTCTGCTGTCATTCTTTATTTAACGAAGATAGGCGCAATAATAGTGGTGCTGAACGGTATGGCTTAACTCGAGCTCAGGTTATTTTATTATGTTTAAAGCTAACAGCAGGGTTTGCCTAGTATTAGCCGGTTCAATGACAGCATCAATTTCCAGTACACTAGCGACTTCCTGGGCTTGGCCTTTTTGATATTGCTCTGCTAACAGTTTCTCATAAAGTGCTTTTCTCGCGCTAGGATCCTGCACTGCAGCAAGTTCTTTTTTAAAGCCGAGTTTAACCGCGCCTTCAAGTCCCATGGCACCAAACTCTCCTGTTGGCCAGGCAAGAGTGTAACTTGGTTGAATAGTATTCCCTCCCAACAAAGCTTGTGCGCCTAAGCCATAACATTTTCTTAAAACCACCGCCACTAAGGGCACCGTAAGTTGACTGCCTGCAACAAATAACTGCGAAAGCCTGCGCACGGCTCCTTTGTCTTCATGCTCTGGGCCCACCATAAATCCGGGTGTATCACAGAGAACTACAATGGGAATGGAAAACTGTTGGCAAAGCAGCATAAATTGACTGGCTTTTTCGCCAGCATCAACATCAATGGCTCCGCCTAACACTTTGCAATTACTGGCGATCACCGCCACTGGATGTCCTTGTAAATGCATAAAACCAGTAATAATTGCCGCGCCAAATTGGGCCTTAATCTCAGTAAATGAGTCGCTGTCGGCGAGAACATTAACGATGTCTTTTACCTCATACACAAAACGCCTGTCTTCGGGTAAAACCTGATTAAGTGTTTGTTGATCTGAGAATGTACTTTTATGCCCATCTATCAATGGACCTTGAAAATACAACAGACATTTCTTTGCCATGTCGGCTGCCTGTTGTTCATTTTCCACCAAAATATCTATCACACCATTTTTGACCTGCTTTGCGCTGGGCCCTATATCAGTGGCTTTAACCACCCCCAATCCACCGCCTTCGATCATTGCAGGGCCTGCCATACCTATCCATGAAGATTGGGTCGCAATGGTGATGTCAGCCGCGCCAAACAATGCGGCGTTACCAGCAAAACAGTAACCATTTGCCACGGATATGCGTGGCACTTTTCCTTGTAAACTAGCCCAAGTGGCAAAAGACTGACATTGCAGCCCTGAATTCACAGTAGTGATATCTGTATCGCCGGGGCGACCTCCGCCACCTTCAGTGAACATCACCACTGGATATTTTTTATCTGCCGAGATGGCCAAGATACGATCAAGTTTTAAATGATGGAAATATCCCTGAGTGCCTGCTAACACGCTGTAATCATTGATCACTATGGCCGACTGCGTATTTTTCTGGGCGACTAAACCTTGATTAATTTGTCCAATACCGGTGATCACACCATCAGCGGCGGTAGCCGATTTCAATTCATCATAGTCGCGGCGCAACCTCTGTGCTGCTACGGCCATTTGTCCGTATTCCCTAAAGCTGTCGATAGAACATAGATTTTGTAAATTTTCTCTGGCGGTTAAATAACCTTTTTGATGACGCTTTTGTTGTTGCTCAACTCTTTGCTGATCAAGTGTCAGCGCTTGTCTGGCTCGCAGTTCATCTAATAATCTTTGATTTGTATTATGGGCAATTGGCACTTTTTCAATCTTAGTTTTAGTGACTCTGTCTGCGTGTATCTCTACCAGTTGCATGCCCACAAAACATTCATCGTCAAGGCTAACGAAAACTTGCGCCACTTTCCCCGAAACCTCTGCGCACACAGTCGTTTGCATTTTCATGGCTTCAATAATGACTAAAGGTTGGTCCATTTGTACCCGCTCATTTTGACTGACTAATACAGCAACAACAGATCCAATATTAGGCGCGCATAATGTATGAATAGATGACACTTTTTAGTCTCCCTCTAGTAAAAAACGTTCGGCTCGCTCAACTTTGCGGGCTTTTGCTGCGATCACTATTACATCACCCACTAATAAAATCATATTCTCGTCTGGCTCTGATAGTTCATGGTTATCTCTTCTGTGACCTTTGACATTGATCTGCCATTGTTGCAAATTGAGTTGCTGTAATGTTTTACCCACTGCGTAGGCGTCTTCCGTGAGAATAACCGCGTGCATAAACTTCACTTTATCTTGTTTATCGAAGTCGAGTTCGGTGGTTTCACCAGGGAAAAAACCGTGCATATTGGCATAATGTCCCTTGCGCTCTTTGCGAACGCGTTTGAGTATGCGAGACATTGGCACACCAGATAACTGTAAGACCTGCGTTACTAACATTAGGCTACCTTCGAGAATTTCCGGTACCACCTGCGAAGCTCCTGCATCAAGCAATTCTTCCATACGGTAGTCTTTCCTTGTTCTTACCACTATTGGCAAGTCTGGGTATAGGCTTTTAACTAAATGAATAACGCGCATGGCTTTGTCATGTTGGTCAAAGGTAATCAGCACCAACTTTGCTCGTTCAATACCCACTGAGCGTAATATATCTTTTTGTTTAACATCACCAAAATAGATAGGCTCGCCAGTACTTTGGCACTCTTGCACTCGAATAGGATCAGCATCCACCACCATGTAGGGGATCGCTTCAATCTTTAATAAACGGCTAACCGATTGGCCCACTCGACCAAAGCCAAAAATCAACACATGGTCAGTGAGTTGTTGGTCTTGGGTTGAAAATTGTCCTAACCCTTTTACGTTAGGCATTGTTTCAGGACTGATGGATTTAGCAATTTGGGAGCTGTTATCGACCAGCCAAGGTGTAATCGCCATGCTCATCACACCTATAGTTAATAACAACGACCCTTGCTCTGAGTTTAAGATCCCTTGATCTACAGCCAGTGCTGCCAACACAAAACTGAACTCCCCAATTTGACACAATTTAAGACCGGCCGCCCAAGCATCTTGTTTGCCTAATTTAAAGATCTCAGCGGAAACTCTAATAAGCACCACTTTAAGCACCATGATAATCACCAAACCCAATAGCGCCCAGTGTATCTGACTTGGCAAATTATGCAGTTCTAGGCGCATACCTATAGTGATAAAGAATAATCCCATTAGGATATCTCGAAAGGGCCTGATATCCGCTTCTAGTTGATGTTTATACTGGCTTTCACCTAACATCATGCCCGCCAAAAACGCGCCTAACGCCATCGATAGCCCAAAAGAGAATGCTAAGCCTGCGGCCATCAAAGCCACCATAATAGTGGTCAATACAAAGAGCTCATCGGTGCGAGTGCGGGCGACCTCACTAAATACTTTGGGTAACACCCATTTTCCGATGGATAACAAAATGCCCACTACCAATAATCCCTTAAGAAATGCCATTGAAATGGCGATGCCTAGACTTTGTTCGGAATCAGCGGCCAATAAAGGCACTAATATCAGCAGTGGCACAACCGCAAGGTCTTGTAGCAATAAAATGCTCACTGCTATTTGTGCGCGAGGGGTATTCAAAATACCTAAATCGCTGGTTTGTTTGATCACTATGGCAGTAGAAGACAGCGCAATAATGCCGCCTATCACCAGCGATGCTTTGCCATCAAACCCCAATAACATGGCAATGCCCATGAACACTGAAGTGGTCAACACCATTTGCGCTAAGCCCACACCAAATACCAGATGCCGCATGGCTAACATTTTTGGAAGTGAAAATTCTAAGCCCAATGAAAACAACAAAAAAACGATACCCAGTTCGGCAAAGTTTTCCATGTCTTCAGGATGTTCAAACAAGGCAAGAAGATCGGGGCCTGCCAAAATTCCACAAAATAGGTAGGCCAAAATAGGCGGTAAATTGATACGTTTAAATAACCAAACGGTGACCACAGCTACGGCCATTAAAATAACAATATTGCCTAAATTTCCATGCATAGTCTGTTGTTTACCTGTGTTTGTTAGCTGCTAGGCACAATTTTTGCTCAGTGTTAGATAAGAGCCTTTTTGTCTAGCAATTCGCCATTTTATTGGCAGGAGAAACCGTTGGAACAACTTAACCAGTTATACGACGCAAATGTCGGTGAGCCCTACTTCAGTATTGAAGAGTCAAACCATGACCAGAAACAAGGGTTGACACAAAGTCAGCTTAATAATTTCATTCTAAAATTGCTAACCACCATAGACTTGCCCAAGTTGACTGAATTATATTTTCAGCAGCTACAAAACACCCTACCGCTGTCTGAACTAAAAATCCAGTTCGAAGATAACAGAGTGACATTCGGTCAAAGGGTAAAAAATTCACACTTAAAAACTCTCAATTGTGTGCAGATGGGCGCTGTAGCCGCCGTTATGGATTATTCATTTACGCAACCCTTGTCGTTAAGGGACTGGCAAATTTTACAACAAATGCATGTTAATTTTTGTAATCCTTTTAAAAATGCCTTAGAACACCACAAAATCAAGCAGTTTGCTATGAAGGACTTTTTAACATCTTTGGGTAATAGAGCCAGTTACGACGACACAATGATTAGGTTAGCCAGTCAATCACAAAGGCGTCATCAACCTTTTGGTTTGCTGGTGTTAGATATGGATAACTTTAAACAAGTTAACGATACTCATGGGCATCAAGAAGGCGATAAAGTATTGATGGCTTGTGCAGATACAATTTTGCATTGCCTCAGAGAGTCAGATTTTGCCTTTAGATTTGGTGGTGATGAATTCTGCTGTTTGTTACCAGAAGCAGACACCCAGACCAACAATTTAATTGCAGAGCGTATTCGCAGCGCCATCGAATCACACCCCTTGCTGCAACAACACAAAATATCTTGCAGTATTGGCAGTGCGACTTATCAGGAGGATGATTCACAGATCGGTATTTTTTCGCGGGCTGACGAAGCACTCTATGCTGCCAAACAAGCCGGCAAAAACTGTATTAGATCCGCTTAGGAAGGCAATTGCAGCTACAGCGGGCAAACGGCAATCTATTGCCGAATAATGGATTAATCACCAGAAACTAAAAAGCCATGCTCAACAGCATGGCTTTTTGCTTAGCGCTATTTTTTTTGACTATCTAAACAACACTTTTTCTTGATTAAACCAGTACACACAAAAAGCAAACAAGACCCCTGCAATAATCACTGTTGAACCAAAGATGGCGAATAATTGATAATAGTCCATAGTCCCTTTCACCAATTCTTTCATGGCGAGTGAAACGTTGGTAATGGGTACCCAAGCCCAACCTCCTTTTAATTCTACGCCGGGTAAAAGCGCTAACATAATAGGAACAATAACCAAAATAGTCATAGGCCCCATGTAACTTTGTGCCTCCTTAAAGCTTTTGGCATAGATTGACATGCTCAACAATATAGCCGCAAAAATAGCTACCACAGGTACCAACATCAAAAAGATAAGTAGAAAATCAAAGATTGCAATCTGCGCCATAAAATCTGCTACAAACTTGATGGCCATGCCCTGGCTCAAAACCAAACCCCAAATCACCATGCTCATCACGGTAATAAGCGCGGTCATAGTGCCAGCAAAAGCAATAGTTAAAAATTTTCCCATCACAATTTTGTTTCGATCTATGGGTGATATCAATAAGGTCTCAAGTGTGCCGCGCTCTTTTTCACCGGCACCAATATCGGTCGCAGGTGCCATTGCGCCAGATAGACAAATGATAAACAACAAATAAGGCAACATCCCGCCTATTTTTTCACCCCAGTTCTCTCGATCATCTGCGGTATTCACTTTTTCCAATACTATCGGCTCTATCAAAGCGATTTGTTTTGCTGCATCTAGCCCCAAAGCAGTAAAAGCGCTTTGCTGAAACAACTCAGACTGGCTTTTAACTATTTCATTAACCCGTCTGTACACCAGATTTAACCCTGCATCGTTGAAATATAGTTTAACCTTAGCCTGACCATTTCTTAGCACATCGCTGGAATAATTCTCTGGGATCTGCAACACAAAATCGACAGTGTCGTTGCGAATAAGCGAGGCATAATCAGCGTTTACTTCAATTTCAATAAGGTTAAACTTTTCTGGTTGTTGAAGTTCCTTAACAATATCAGGAGCATATTGTCCACCTATCAAAGCGTAATTGAGCACTTGGGTTTCAGCTTTATCTATGGCTTGTTTACTCACAAACCCCACTATGCCGAAGATCAAAGGGAAGATTAATAACGGCAGAGCAATCATAAAAAACAAGGTTTTACGGTCGCGAAGTAATTCTTTTATCTCTTTTTTAAATACTAACCACATAGTTTAGTCTCCCTATTCGCTAGCAGGTGATTGGATGGCAGCCATAAACGACTGATGTAAAGATCCGTCAGCAAGGGCTTTAAAGCTGGCGATATCGCCATCAAACATAGTTCGGCCTTGATCGATAACAGTCACCTTGTCACACAACTCTTCCACTTCATCCAAATGGTGGGTAGAAAAAATGACTGGTGTACCCTGCTCTTTTAAACCACGAATAAATTCCAGTACGGTTTGTGTGGCCATAATATCAAGACCTGTTGTGGGTTCATCCAAAATAACCAGTTCTGGAGAATGTACTACTGCACGTGCAATTGCGGTTTTTTGTTTCATACCCGTTGAAAAATTTTCTGAACGTCGGTCTAAAAAATCATGCATATCTAACAAGTCAGCCAATTCTGTTATTCGACTAGCAATAGATTCTTCGCTCATGCCATGTAACTGTCCAAAATAATGGATATTTTCACGACCAGTTAAGCGACCGTACAAACCAGTTGAACCGGATAAAAAACCTATCTTTTTTCGTGCGATAACAGGATGGGCTAATACGTTATCTCCACTTATTTCTACGCTACCACCATCGGGCTTAAGTGCAGTGGATAACATACGTAAGGTAGTCGTTTTGCCTGCGCCATTAGGGCCTAGCAAGCCTAGCACCTCGCCTTTTTGACAGGTAAAAGACACATCTTGTACCGAATGAAAAAAGCGCCCTTTGAGTCTTGGATCTTTTTTCTCTTGCTCACTGAGCTTTTTAGGATTTTCCACAGCGAATTTCTTCGCCAATTGTTTTATTTGTATCATTCCGTTTTCCTGATTTGTGACCGGTTCAGGTCTATAGTCCCTGAATTTTGTGATTTATTACATGCGCCTGACAAAAAAAATGTGTAACAATATTCACGAGAGCTATTACAAATCACAATGTTAGTGCACTAAACATCAATTAAGGGGAGTTAAATGCAACAAGTCAGTAATCCATTTCAGGCTATGAAGGATATTATTACTAAGCCTAATCAGGTGTTTGCCACCATCAGTGAAGTTCACAACTGGTCTTGGGTACCATTTTTATTAATCGCGGTGACTGGCGCTATTCCAATTTACTTGTATTTCAACTTTGTTGACTTTGCTTGGTACAACGAATTGATGGTGCAATCTGTCGCTGGCGAGCTGAGTCCTAGTGAACAAAATGCAGTGCGAAATGCCATGGCAGATCAAGCTCAATCGTTATGGGCTGGGGTATTTGGATCAGTTTTTGTTGTTATCATTAGTAACGCCATTTTGGCGCTTTACCTTAACATTGCCACCAAGGCTGATGAGGAATGTGTACAAGGTTACACAGACTGGTATGGCTTCGCTTGGTGGATCAGCTTACCCACTATTGTTTGTAGCTTAATTAGTATCCTTGTAGTGGTATTAGCGCAGGATGTTCAGTTATCTCCCGTCAGTCTGGCACCGACCTCACTGGCGTTTATTTTTGCAATCGATATGGCATCTCCATGGGCATCGTTAACACAAAGCATACGTTTAGAATCAATCTGGGTGATGTATTTAACAGCAGTTGGCTTGAGTCAGTGGACCCATTTTTCAGCAAAAAGAAACTACATCATTGCCATTGCCCCCTATCTACTTATTTGGATAATTTGGACACTTTCAATCATTTTTTAGCCGCGAATTTGGTCTAAAGTAAGCAGTGTTGTCGTAAAACGCTGGATTGTTGTTGGCATCCCAAACGTCTGGGATGCCTAATAAAGGAAGAGGATAAAGAGGTTTCTTTTTAGCGAAAATATTGCTTTGATTGATAAGACTCACCAATGACTCATCAATCTGCTTTAGCTGCTCACTATAACTTATGCTTGAAAATTGGCTGTCTACTTCTAACGCAAGCCATTTTCCTGTCAGACCAATAAATGGCTGCAACAGCATTTCTAAATTGGCGTGTCCAAACATAAAACTATTTAACTCCTTGCCCCAAATAAATCTGTTTTCTATAAAAACAGATTGCCACCTATGCATAGCTAAATCTTTAATCTGTTGCTCAGCCACTGAGCCTCTTTGATAGGTCAAGATCACGCCACACTCATCAAAATGGGTTAAGTTATTTCTTCTTAGGGTTCTAGGTGATAAACCATGTTGCTCAATGTCTTCCACGTGCTGCTGACTTAACAAACGTTTTGTTTGTGGAAATTGCAACCAAATCAAACCGTTAAATAAGTCATGCCAGCTGTTTGGGCGGGTAGGAATAATATGTTGTTGGTGGATAATTTGTTCGTAATAATGCTCAGACTCGGTGAGTTGGCTTTGGCAAACAAAATGAGGAATATCCAAATTCCCCCAAAGCGCCTTTAAATCATTCAGTCCATCGGCATTTGGCCAGTCAGCAAACTTGGATATTCCAAAATGAGAGTCAAGCTGCTGCATGGGCAACATCGATAACTGCTTAGTAAAATCCTGGTTCCAAACTGTCACAATTGCCCTAAAGATTGATCTAATGTAAAAAGGAGGCGTTTTATAAACTTTAACTTAGGGTCTGTTGGTTTTTCATATGTCGTCGAGACTGAGGTCATTTATTTGGATACCGAGGCGTTTATCTTGAAGTTTAGCCATTCTAAACGAAAGATGAACAACGAAGGTAGGCGAATAAATGGCCCAGCCCTTTAGGGTTTTCCTCAAAACGCCCTCACTCGTCGTTAAAACCTGTTTATTTGGATGGCCAAACTTCACAGGTTTTGCCTTGATTGAGGACATTTTGAGGAAAATCTCGGCGACATATGAAAGACCAACAGACCCTCTCTACAAGAGCAAATCTATGAAAACTTGCCACAAAATACTCACATTATGTCTGCCGATAACACTGGCTTTTTCTGCCTGCCAAAACAACCAAGTCGACACTGTACCACCAGTTGTTGATAACTTTATCGATGTTTATCAAGGTATTAACACTGATGATTTGAAAACACATATCAAAATTTTAGCGTCTGACGAATTTGAAGGTCGCTTGCCCACCACAGTGGGTGAACAAAAAACCTTAGATTATTTGGTTAAGGAATTCAAACAACTAGGCTATCAACCCGGCAATGGTGACAGTTATTTACAAGCTGTTGAACTCATTGAAATGACCGCCGATCCAGATATGACCATGACCATAGGCGAAAATAATTTTGTCTATAAAGAAGACATGATGGCCTCTACCAGCAAAGAGCTAGCCAAAGTAGAGCTAAAAAATTCAGAGTTAGTGTTTGTAGGTTATGGTGTCAACGCACCTGAGTACGATTGGAATGATTACCAAGGCCTAGATGTAAAAGGGAAAACAGTCGTCATTTTAGTCAACGATCCGGGGTTTGAAAACCCACAAGGTGACAAATTTCAGGGTAAAACCATGACCTACTATGGCCGCTGGACATACAAATATGAAGAAGCCAGTCGCCAAGGTGCCCAGGCTGCGATTATTGTGCATGAAACCAAACCTGCATCATATGGTTGGTCGGTGGTCGCCAATAGCTGGAGTGGCCCGCAATATGGTCTTGTCAGCAAAAATGGTAACGCAGACAGGGTAGCAGTAGAAGGTTGGCTAACCACAGAAGCTGCACAAAAGGTATTCGCCGACGCCGGACTTGATTTTGCAGAGGAAAAAGCTAAAGCGATATCTGGCCCTTATAGCAAAAGCTTAGGTTTAGACGCATCAGTAACGGTTAATAATAGCTTTAAAAAGTCTACTAGTTATAACGTCATTGCGACCTTACCCGGCTCTGAAAAACCTGACGAACATCTAATATTTACCGCCCACTGGGATCACTTGGGCAAAGACGAAAGCAAAGACGGTGACCAAATTTATAATGGCGCACATGATAACGCGACAGGCACAGCAGCGGCCCTAGTAATGGCCAAGGCTTATGCTAAATTAAATATAAAACCCAAACGTTCGACCACCTTTTTAATTGTCACCGCAGAAGAGCAAGGCTTGTTAGGCTCGAAGTATTATTCAGAACATCCCATTCTCCCTTTGCATAAAACCGTCGCCAATATCAATATGGATGCGATGAATGTCTTAGGAAAAACCAAAGATATCGCTGTTATCGGCATGGGTAAGTCTGAATTAGAAAACTATCTAGGAAAAGCGGCCAAGCGCCAGAGTCGTGACTTAGTGCAAGAAGGACACCCTGGAGCGGGTTATTATTACCGCTCTGATCATTTCAATTTTGCTAAACAAGGTGTACCGGCTTTATACGCAAAAGGTGGTGAAGAGCCTATAGATGAAGCCACAGCAAAATACCGCAAACGTACCAACGTCATAGTGAGAGGTTGTTATCATCAAGTCTGCGATCAATTCCGCGAATACTGGGACTTATCAGGTATTCAGCAGGATGCACAATTGTTGTTTGAAGTAGGTTATGACCTAGTATCATCGGATGATTGGCCGAAGTGGAATGCTAGTAGTGAGTTTCAGAGGAAGTAGGAGTTTTGATAGGCTTACGTGATAATTACCACGTAAGCCTTTTTAACATAAAAATATTCCCTAACGGGCACCCGCATCCGTGCGGTTTTTGAGTAGAATCCTTTCTATTTTTATAAAGTTCGTCCGCTTGCCATTCTCCCCTAGAATATGCCTTTTCATGCTGAAACTTTGGATCCAACAAAGCGGTTGTCGGCAAAGCCGATGCTCTTGCCCTACCCCTCGCATTTATGTTCGCCAATTATCTGGTGAATTTAGTAGGGTGAAACTGGATTTCCTAGAAGCACGGCTTCGCCCAGTTGAACATCTCGACAAGCGACCGCCATGGAAGGCGGAAGGTAGAACAATGCAGGAGCAATTGTCGAGATGTCGAGTTTGGGTGCCGATCATCATGGATGATGAGATGGACACCTCAAGTGAATTCGGCGTCACAATGCGCCATTATTGTAGTGTCGAAACTTAATATACTTACAAGAGGTGTCCAATATGAACGTTACCCTAATCGGAA
>Ga0316204_10003000_pt1 | contig 35655 bp, 22 predicted proteins | sample 6monrhotite_MG_2_FD_205661 | JGI IMG/M metagenome (GOLD analysis project Ga0316204, IMG submission 205661) | Microbial mat bacterial communities from mineral coupon in-situ incubated in ocean water Damariscotta River, Maine, United States -... | ecosystem: Environmental > Aquatic > Marine >... | reverse complement strand
ACTTCAACGCCGAGGTGTACGTGCTGAAGAAGGAAGAGGGAGGGCGTCACACGCCGTTCTTCAAGGGGTACCGTCCTCAGTTCTACTTCCGGACGACGGACGTGACCGGCGACATCATCCTGCCCGAAGGCGTGGAGATGGTGATGCCCGGTGACAACGTCACCATCGAAGTGAAGCTCATCTCCACGATCGCGTGTGAGAAGGGCCTGAAGTTCGCGATTCGCGAAGGTGGCCGCACCGTCGGCGCCGGAATCGTGACCGAGATCATCGCGTAACGATCTCGAGCTCTGCAGACCGGGCCGCAGCATTCGTGCTGTGGCCCGTTTGCGTTCCGAGACACAAGCTTCGGTCGCGCGAGTCGAGGTACGATCCGGAGCTCATGGCGGGGTTGGACATGCGGCGGGGCCTGGAGACCGAGTTCGATCCCGACACGGCGCCGAGATTCGTCGAGCCCGCGGATACAGACACGGTGTTCCTCGACGGTGAAGAGGACGTCGCCGAGGCCGACGATACGATTCAAGCCCGAGTTGTTCCGCGCGGTCGTCCCGTCTCGCTTCGGCCCGGAGAGTTGATTCCCGGGACCCGCTACCGGTTGGTCCGCTGGCTCGGAGACGGCGGCATGGGGACCGTGTTCGAGGCGGTTCAAGAGGACCTGGATCGGCGGGTGGCGCTGAAGGTCTTGCGCAGCACCCTCAGCCCGGTGGTCGCCGAGCTCTTTCGGAGCGAGGCGAAGGTGCTCGGGCGCCTGGATTCGCGGTTCGTCGTCGACGTGTACGACCTCGTCGAGCTCTCCGATGGGCGTCTGATGATCGCGATGGAGCTACTCAAGGGGGAGACGCTCAGGAGTACGATCCAAGCTGCAGGGGCGCTCCCGGTCGAGCGACTCGTCGTCGTCGCCCGGCAGATCTGCAAGGGACTCGGAGCGGCCCATCGTGTGGGGATCATTCACCGCGACGTGAAGCCGGAGAACATCTCGCTCGAGGTCGCAGAAGGACGTGCCGACGCCGTCAAGCTGCTCGACTTCGGGATCGCCCAAGTCGGGAGCGCCGACGACTCCGAAGCCTCGCGCGCTGGCACTCCCGGATATCTGGCCCCGGAGGTCATCTCCGGGCTCGGAGGCGATGCGCGCAGCGATGTGTACGCCCTGGGCTGCACGCTCTACGAGTGCGTGGCTGGGCGCCGGCCGTTCGTGGAGTCCCAGCCAAGCGACGTCTTGCTTGCCCAGCTCAGCGCGACTCCCATCCCTCCGAGCACCGTGTCGGAGTGCCCCGAGCCGCTCGAGCGGGTGATCCTCCGATGCCTGGAGAAGGACCCGCAGGACCGCTACGCCGACACCGCGGCGGTTGAGGTGGCGCTGTGCAAGGTGCAAATCGCCCTCGCATTCACGACCGAGTGGGACGACCTTCCGCTCCCCAGCGTCGATGCGGAGACCGTGGAGCGACTGCAGCGGAGGATGCCGACGCCGCGGAGGTTGTCCAAACGCCGATGGCGTCGATGGGCGTACGCCGGTGCCGTGCTTCTTGCAGTCGGTGGAGTCGGGGTCGGATACGCGTTGCGCTCCAGCACGGAGGCGGCGGCGTTGGTCTCGCCCGAGTCAGAGCGGCTGGTGGCCAGTGCGCGCGCTGCCGCGGCACGAGCATTCTTCGTGTACCCGCCGCCCGAGGAGCCCTCCCTGACCACGGCGTTGGGCTTCGTCCTCGAGCTTGAGGCGCTCGAAGGCGAGTCGGAGTCCGCCGGACTGCAGCGTGCGGCGGAGCTTCGGACCGAGTTCGCAGACACCCTGGAAAGACTTGGGGATGCGTACTGGAGCGAGGTGGGGGGAAAGCCGTTTGCCCTCGACTACTACGCCGAGGCGTTGCTGTTCGACCCGGGACGTCGCCGGGCTCGCACGCGGGCCGCGATGACCCCTGGTGAGTTCCGCCTACTCCGAAGCAAAGCGGAGAGCAGCACGTTCACGCCGGCCGAGCTCAGCGAGGTTGAGCCGCTGATCGTCTTGTCCGACGTCTCGGCCGAAGAGCGGACGTCTCGGCTGCAGTCGATCGAGCGCTCCTCGCCGCGTGCAGCTGAACGCCGTCGGCAACTTCGCAAGCTGGCGAAGAGGCGGAGCGCAACGGCACCCGTCGAACCACCGCAGCCCGCCCCGCGGGCCAGCGACGCGCTCACCGAAATCGAGCCGGCACCGCTGGACGTCGGGGTTGCCGTGGAAGAAGCCGAACCGGCGTACCAGGCGGACCCCGAACGTGCCCGCGCCCTGACCAAGTCCGCGGACGCCGCCCATGCAAGAGGTGAATCGCGGCGGGCCGAGGGTCTGTATGCAGACGCGCTTGCGGCCGACCGCGGGCATGCTGCCGCCCACCGCGGCCTTGGCCGCGTCGCCTTCGATCGTGGCAGCTACGCACTGGCTGCGCGGCGGCTGAAGAAGGCCGTGCGGTTGGCATCCCGCAAGGCGGAGTATCGGCTCGCGCTGGGGGATGCGCTGTACAAGAGCTTCGACTACGACGGCGCCCATGCGGCCTACTCCAGGGCCGCTGCACTGGGCTCCTCGCTCGCCGCCGGGCGACTGGCCAAGGTCGCGGCCAAGCGAAAGTAGAAGCGCGCCCGACGGGAAGGCGGTCTCTAGAAACGACCGCGCACGAGTAGGCCGGCGGGGGTTGGAGATAGGGTGACCGTTACGGGTCGTTCTCGCCGGAACTCGAGGCCGAGGATGACCGCGCCACCGATCAGCGCAGCGGCTCCTGCGGAGAGCCCGATGACTCCCCCGGTCCGGGTGTCGTGCAGGAAGTGGCAGTCACCGTCGCTGTCGACTTCACGACCGCTGCAGTCGGAGGTGACCGGGCGTCCGTGCAGCACCATCAGGGTGACGCCGGCCGCCGCTGCAGCGAAGCCGCCGCCGAGCAGTGAGGCGCCCGCGATCATTCGTCCGCGCCGACGTGTGGGGCCTCCCCCTGAGGGGGGACCGTCGAGCGGCGGACCCGGCAATCCCGACGTGGAGAGCTGAAGGCGCAGGCTCTGCGTGGTGCCGCGATCGATGTCGACGGTCTCGGAAAACGGATCGTATCCAGGGGCGGACAGTTCCACTGTGTGTGGGCCCGGCGAGACCGCGACCCGAAGGGGTGTCGTGCCGACCTCGTCGCCGTCGAGCATCACCGCCGCGCCGGAGGGGACGCTGTCCACCAGGATTTCGGTCGTGACCGCTGCGTGGGACTGCAGCCTCCTCAATGCTGTGGCGCAGAGGTCGGCGGTCGCATCGAGCAGTTCGTCGCGCCCGCAAAGCTCGCACGTCCGCTCGAGCTCCACAACGGTATCGCCGTCGACGAGATCGACGATGGCGATCGACAGGCGTTGATCGGCTTCGAGGGCGTCGACCGTCAGCGAGGCGGTGTAGCGGCTTCCGCTTGCCTGGGCCTCCGAATGCCAGCATCGCGCCGTCGTGCAGGCGGAGGGGTCGACCGGCAGAACCGAATCGAAATCGGTGCGAGCGAACTCCTCGCTGACGCGACGCCGTAGCGCTCCACGGTTGGTGACGGCGACCTCGCCTGTCACGGTGACCGGAGGCCGGTAGACCGTTTCGGACCCAGAACCGGCTGGGCTCGACAACAGGCTGCTCAGCAGTGCGCCGACCACTGCACTCACACGCAATCCCCCATCTCGCAGTTGAGGCTGCCGCAGTTGTTGTTGCACTCGCCGCAGTGCTTCTTGTCGGTCTCGGTGTCGACGCATTTGGAGCCGCACTGGGTCAGACCTTCGTCACAGGCCTCGCACTCACCCCCGATGCATTCGTTGCCGCCACCACAAGAGTTCCCGCACTCGCCACAGTGTTTGAAGTCGGTCTCGGTGTCGACGCACTGTGACTCGCAAAACGTCTCGCCCACCGGGCACTCGCACGACCCATCGACGCACTCCTGCTGAGCGGGGCACGCTTGGTTGCAGTCCCCGCAGTGGTCCTTGCTCGCCTGGGGATCTACACACGCTCCATTGCAGCCGAGCAGCGGGAGGTCGCAGGTGTCGACACAGGTGCCGTTCCCACACAGTTGCGAGGCCGCGCAGGCGTTGCCGCACTCGCCACAGTTGGCGACGTCCAGGTCCCGGTTTGTGCAGAGGGTGTCGCAGAGCTCGAGCTCCGGTGCACAGCCGGCCTCGCAACTCCCTGCCGTGCAGATTTGGGCCGACGCACAGGCGTTCGAACAGTCACCGCAGTGATCGTCGTCCGAGCGCTGATCAACGCAGGCTCCCCCACACTCGTCCGGAAGTTCCGTCGGGCACTCCGACACGCACACGCCATCGGCACAGAAGTCCCCATCCGCGCAGGCGTTGTCACACTCGCCGCAGTTCTCCGGGTCTTGTCGCGTGTCGACGCAGGCACCGCCACACACCGCGTCGGTCGCTTTGCAGTCGAGCACGCACTCAGCGTTGACGCAGACCGAGGTCATCGGGCACTGTTGGAAGCAACCGCCGCAGTTCTGCAGGTTGATCGTCGTCAGCACGCACTCTTCGTCGCAAAGAGTTCTTCCGTCCCCGCACAGTGCACCGGCCGACTCGCCGGAGCTGCTTCGGCCCCCGCTTGACGCGGCTGTGTCTGACGTCGACGTAGTGGCGGATACGGTTCCTGTGGTTCTCGAATCCACTGCGTCGAACGCTGGGTTCACCATCCGGCAGGAGGCGACCCCGGCGAAGACGAGTGCGCGAAACGCGAAACGGATCGAGCGGTTGTGCGGCACGACGACCACGAGGCTTCCTTTAACATACGCGAGTCTCGCCGCCAGTGATGCCTGTGCGAGATCCAAGCTGAACCTCGCCGCCGCACACGGAATACGCTCCAAGTGGGTCGATCTCGGGCGGCGCGGAGTCTGCGCCAGCGGTCGTGTCCCGTCCTTGGGGCAGCGCCCGGCCGACTGCGCGCACGCGAGCACGTGCCCAGCCCTCGCTGAGCACCCGTTAGTCCTACATACACGCGGTTGCGCTATGGGCGCCGGGCGTCCCGGGGGACCCGAATAGAAGTTGGGCGCGGCGGTTGCAACACGGAACGCCTCTTGCTATAGCCGGCGTCCTTCTCCCGCCCAAGGTTTACCCATGGCTGCCGGACATCGCATCACAGTTTCCCTCGAGTGCACCGAGTGCAAACGTCGCAACTATTCCACCCGGAAGAACCGACGTAATTCGCCTGAGAAAATCAACCTCAAGAAGTACTGCGCTTCCTGTAAGGGCCACAAGCCCCACAAGGAAACCAAGTAGCTCGCGTCCGGCTCCGGGTCGCTCTGCGCGCTCCATCTGGAACGCGTCGCACGACAACGAGCCACTCAGGACAGCCTTTCTAGGCATCTCCCGCTCGGGATTCCCCGAGACACTCGCCAGGCGACACAAGGGCAAGACAACAACCACACGGGCAGGGCTGCACCTGTCCCAGTTTTTATCCGACGTTCTAGGGGATTAGCGCAGTTGGTAGCGCAACGGACTCCAAATCCGTGGGCCGGGGGTTCGAGTCCCTCATCCCCTGCAGCGAGCCTCGGCGGTCAGAAATGGCCGCCGAGGCCCCATTCTACGGGCCCGGGTCAGAACCCTCCCACGTTTGTCTGCCCCGCCTGCTGGAGCCTCTCATGTCCGATTCGTCCGATAGCCGTCGTAAGAAGCGCCGTACTCCCATCAAGCGAGATTTCGATCCCGCTCGCTGGGCGCACGTAATCTTCTTTGTCCTAGGTGCAGCTGGTGCCTGGGTCCTCGTCAATGCCACGGACAACATCTGGGCAATTCTGTTCGACTACTACCCGCAGGTCGGACGCCCCAGTGAGCTCGGCACGAGCGCCATCGGCATGGGCATCGCCCTCGCCGGAACGCTCTACGCCTGGCGTCGCAAAGACTACTTCAAGTTCTGCACCGAAGTCGTCACCGAGATTTCGCAGGTCACCTGGCCCACCAAGGCCGAGATCCGAGCCAACACCGGCATCGTGATCATGGTGACCGTCATCGCCTCACTCATTCTCTTCGCGATGGACCAGATTTGGTCCAAAGCGACAAACCTGCTGTACGGGATCTAGTCCCGCCGAAGCGCACCGCAAGGACCCAAGGACTTCGATGGATTGGTATGTCGTTCAGACGTTCTCCGGCTACGAGAACACAGTCAAACGCAACCTCGAAGAGCGCATCAAAGGGCAGCCTTTTGAGAGCGACTTCGAAGAGATCCTGGTGCCTTCCGAGCAGGTGACAGAGCGTCGCGGTAAGAAGAACATCAAGACCAACAAGAAGTTCTTCCCCGGCTACATCTTCGTCAACATCGAGCTGACCGAAGCTGCGTGGCACGTCATCGTGAACACGCCCAAGGTCACCGGGTTCCTGGGCGGCAAGACGCCCAAGCCCGTCCCGGCGCCGCAGATGGCCAAGACCCTGCGCGCGACCACTGGCGAGGCTGCTCCTGGCGAGGAAGAGGTCGAAGAGGCCGTTCCCGATATCTCCTTTGCCGTGGGCGACAACGTCCGCGTCAAATCCGGACCCTTTGCGAACTTCACCGGTGAGGTGGAGGGCGTCGACTTCGACAAACGCAAAGTCAAAATGTCCGTCTCGATCTTCGGCCGACCGACTCCGGTTCAGGTCGATTTCTCGGAGGTGGAGGCTGTTGCCCGAGCCTAGGCTGACGCCTAGTTTTCGAGGTCGCCGTCTTGCCGCTCGCACGAGGACCAACCAATGAAAAAACTCGAAGCCATCATCAAGTTGCAGTGCAAGGGCGGCGAAGCCTCCCCAGCACCACCCATCGGACCGGCCCTCGGTTCGAAAGGTGTGAACATCATGGAATTCTGCAAGCAGTTCAACGCTCGCACGCAGAAGGACAAAGGGACGATCATCCCGGTCGAGATTTCGGTCTTCTCCGATCGATCGTTCTCGTTCATCACCAAGACGCCGCCCGCAGCGGTCATGTTGCTCAAGGCCGCTGGCCTCAAGAGCGGCTCCGGTGAGCCCAACAAGAAGAAGGTCGGCAAGGTCACGATGGCTCAGGTCCGCGAGATCGCCGCATACAAGCTCAAGGACATGAACGCGTTCGATGTCGACGGTGCCGCAATGAGCATCGCCGGAACCGCCCGCTCCATGGGCCTCGAAGTGGAAGGCTGAAGGGTCACTCGTCATGGGTAAAAAGTTCGAAGCTGCATCCAAGAAGATCGACGCCGACAAGCGGTTCACGATCGTCGAGGCCTGTTCCACCGTCACCGAGGTTGCGTTCGCCAAGTTCGACGAGACCGTCGATTGCGCCGCGCGGCTGGGCGTCAACCCCAAGCACGCCGACCAGATGCTCCGCGCATCGGTCTCGCTGCCCCACGGCACGGGCAAGACCGTGCGGGTCATCGTCTTCGCCAAGGGCGAGCGCGCTGTAGAAGCCAAGGAAGCCGGAGCCGACGAAGTGGGCGCCGAGGACCTGGTCGAGAAGATTCAGGGCGGATGGATGGACTTTGACTCCGCCATCGCGACGCCAGACATGATGGGTCTCGTCGGTCGTCTCGGCCGCGTGCTCGGCCCCCGTGGCCTCATGCCGAACCCCAAGGTTGGCACGGTCACCATGAACGTCGCCAACGCGGTCACCGAGCTCAAGGCCGGTCGTATCGAGTTCCGCACCGACAAGACGGGCATCATCCATGCCCCGATCGGCAAGGTCTCCTTCGGCGCCGAGAAGCTCCAGGCCAACCTCACCGCGTTGCTCGAGACGCTTCAGCGACTCAAGCCCAGCACTGCCAAAGGCAAGTACTGGAAGAGCGTGACCATTTCGTCGTCGATGGGTCCGGGCGTCCGCCTCGACACCGGCAACGTCTTGTCCACCGTAGACCCGTAGACCCTCGTCTCGCGGGCCGACCACACCACTTCACACGGAGAGACGCGAGAGAGAATCAGCTGCACTTCAACCGCTTGTAGACCGCAGGTGGGGGGCCGACAGCCCCCTCTAATCGTCCGGACGCGCCGGATCGCCTGCAGAGAGTGGACGCACCGAGAACGCACCTCCGCCCGGAGGTCACGGGGCTCCACAGATACCAACCCGTGACCGTCGTTCCGAACCTTCTCCCTGGCTCGCCAGAGGATGGAACGGGCCGAACGGCACAAAGAACCAAGGACCCAAATGCTCACCAAACAGCAAAAATCTGAAGAGCTTCGCGGGCAGATCGAAGACTGCTCCGCTCTCGTCCTGGTTGGGTACGAAAAACTCACGGTGGCTTCGGCCAACGAGCTGCGCGGGAAGTTCCGCGAAGCTGGCTGCACCTACCGCGTGTTCAAAAACTCAACCATCCGGTTCGCCGTCGAGGGCACCAAGCACGAGCCGCTCACCGGTCTCCTCAAAGGCGTCAGCGCACTGGCGTACAACGAAGAGGACCCCGGAGCGCCCGCTCGTGTCGCGCGGGACTTCGCCAAGGACAACGAAAACTTCTCCCTCAAGGGTGGAGTGTCCGACGGCGACCTGCTCGACACCAAGGGCGTGAACCTTCTTGCCGACCTTCCCGGTCCGCAGGAACTCAAGGCCATGTTGCTTCGGCTGTTCAACACGCCGGCAACGAACATGGTTCGGGTGCTCAACGCAGCCGCAACCGACCTGCTCAACGTTCTCAACGCGCGCAAAGACGACATCGCCTCCTAGGCGACGTCTTTCTCCCGGCTAGTACCCGGGGGCGCACTGCTTCTACCCGTTTTTCAACACTGCTCGTTCATACGAGACACTTTCAGATCCTCCGAGATCAATAGGAACACCATCATGTCCGATGTCACCAAAGACCAAGTCGTCGAGTACCTCTCCAATCTCCCCGTCATGGAGATCGCAGCACTCGTCAAAGACCTCGAAGAGAAGTGGGGCGTTTCCGCCGCTGCTCCCGTCGCGATGGTCGCTGGCCCTGCCGGCGACGCTGGCGGCGGCGAAGCTCAGACCGAGTTCAACGTCGTGATGACCAGCTTCGGCGAGAAGAAGATCAACGTGATCAAGGCCGTCCGCGCCATCGTCCCAGGGCTTGGCCTCAAGGACGCCAAAGCACTCGTCGAGGGAATCCCCGCGACCATCAAAGAGGCCGTCTCCAAGGACGAAGCCGAAGAAGCAGCGAAGGCTCTCAAAGAAGCCGGCGCTGACGTCGAGGTCAAGTAAGATCTCGCGCCCCCGAGTCATCGCCGCTGTGGACGGTGACTCGGTTCCTTTTTGTCGCTCGCCAAGCTCGTTTTCAACCCAAATCTGGGTGAAAACGGGCGCGGCGGGCGGCGCCGCAGACGGGCTCCGGCCCCGGGGGATCAAACCCCATGCTCGGACGACTATCGCCGCTCTCAACCTCGCCGTCCTCCGGCACCCCAAAACCTTCGGCCACATGAGCTCCCTCGCCGCTAGCGGCACCGGGACAGACGATGGGCCAACCACGGGGATGATTCGGACAACACGGCAGAAAATTAAGGAAGCCCGACGATGCCGCAGGTCATTCAGAACAACTTCAGAGTCCGCAAACACTTCGGAAAGCTGAAGAAGATCATCGAGGTTCCGAACCTCATCGACATTCAGAAACGGTCGTACGACAAGTTTCTGCAGCGCGAAGTCCCCGTGGACGAGCGCGAAGACATTGGCCTGCAGGCTGTCTTCAAGAGCGTCTTCCCGATCAAGGACTTCGGTGAGACCAGCTCGCTGGAGTTCGTCAGCTACGCGCTCGATCGGCCCAAGTACGACGAGGACGAGTGTCGCGCCCGCGGCATGACGTTCGCGGCTCCGATCAAGGTCGTTGTCCGCCTGGTCGTCTGGGACGTCGATGACGAGACCGGCACCCAGTCCATCCGTGACGTCAAAGAGCAGGAGGTCTACTTCGGTGAGATCCCGCTGATGACGCAGCACGGTACGTTCATCATCAACGGTACCGAGCGCGTCGTCGTTTCCCAGCTCCACCGTAGCCCGGGCGTGTTCTTCGACCACGACCGCGGCAAGACGCACAGCTCGGGCAAGAAGCTGTTCAGCGCGCGCGTGATCCCGTATCGCGGCAGCTGGCTCGACTTCGAGTTCGACCACAAAGACTTCATCTACGTCCGTATCGACCGTCGCCGGAAGCTCTACGCGACGGTGCTGCTGCGCGCGCTGGGCTACTCCACCTCCGAGCTTCTCGACTACTTCTACTCCAAGGAGACCGTCGAGCTCGAGGCCGTCGAGGGCGAAGTCGCCGCGTTCCGCGTGGTCGACTACGACCTCATCGGTGGGCAGCGTGCCCCCCACGACATCAAGGACCCCAGCTCGGGCAACACCCTCGTCAAGAAGGGTCGCAAGATCTCGCGCGCGCACATCAAGAAGATGCGCAACGCGGAGATTCGTCGGCTTCCCCTCGACCTCGAGGAGTTGGTCGGCAAGGTCGCGGGCGAAGACGTCATCGACGAGAACACCGGTGAGGTCCTCCTCAACTGCAACGAGGACATCACCGAGGAGCACATCATCCGGCTTCACGAAGCCGAGGTGAAGACGTTCCGGACGCTTTTCATCGACGACTTCAACGTCGGACCGTTCCTGCGCAACACCCTGCTGCAGGACAAGCTCACCAGCACGGACGAGGCCATCCTCGAGATCTACCGTCGTCTGCGTCCGGGCGATCCTCCGACGATCGACACGGCGAAGAATCTCTTCGAGTCGCTGTTCTTCCGTCCCGACCGGTACGACCTGTCCACGGTCGGTCGTCTCAAGCTGAACCACAAGTTCAACATCGACGAGGACCTCTCCACGCAGGTTCTGACCACGCGCGACATCCTCGACACGGTCAAGTACCTGGTCGAGCTTCGCAACGGCCGCGGCCAGACCGACGACATCGACCACCTCGGCAACCGCCGCGTCCGCGCGGTCGGTGAGCTGATGGAGAACCAGTACCGCATCGGTCTGGTTCGCATGGAGCGCGCCATCAAGGAGCGCATGAGCATGTCCCAAGAGATGGACGCGCTGATGCCCGCTGACTTGATCAACGCCAAGCCGGTCTCGGCAGTGGTCAAAGAGTACTTCGCGAGCAGCCAGCTCTCGCAGTTCATGGACCAGACCAACCCCCTGTCCGAGGTCACGCACAAGCGTCGTCTTTCGGCACTGGGGCCCGGTGGTCTCACCCGTGAGCGCGCCGGCTTCGAGGTTCGCGACGTCCACTCGACGCACTACGGACGCATCTGCCCGATTGAGACGCCGGAGGGTCCGAACATTGGACTCATCGCGTCGCTGTCCACCTACGCTCGCATCAACGAGTTCGGCTTCATCGAGACGCCGTACCGCTCGGTTGATGGCGGCACGGTCGGCGGCGAGGTTGCCTACTACTCCGCACTGGAGGAGATGGGCCACTACATCGCGCAGGCCAACGCCACGGTCAACGACAAGGGCAACCTCTCCGAGGAGCAGATCCAGTGCCGCCAGAACGAAGAGTTCGTGTCGGTCGGTCCTGGGGAAGTGACCTTGATGGACGTCTCGCCGAACCAGTTGGTGTCGGTGGCTGCGTCGCTCATCCCGTTCCTCGAGCACGATGACGCCAACCGGGCGCTCATGGGTTCGAACATGCAGCGGCAGGCCGTTCCGTGCCTTCGTCCCGATGCGCCGCTGGTCGGCACAGGGATGGAAGCCCACGTCGCCCGCGACTCTGGCACCACCGTGGTCGCCGGACGTGACGGCATCGTCGACCAGGTCGACGGTGGTCGCATCGTGGTCAAGCCGGTCGCCGGGCGCGAAGAGACGCGCTCGATTCTCGGAGCCAAGCCGGACATCTACAACCTGGTCAAGTTCCAGCGCTCCAACCAGAGCACGGCGCTCAACCAGAAGCCGATCGTCCGCGTGGGCGACCGGGTCAAGAAGGGCGACGTCATCGCCGACGGTTCCTCCACCGAGCGTGGAGAGCTGGCACTCGGTCAGAACGTGCTCGTCGCGTTCATGCCGTGGCAGGGCTACAACTTCGAGGACTCCATCCTCGTCAGCGAGCGACTCGTCCGCGAGGACGTCTACACCTCGATGCACATCGAGGAGTGGGAGTGCGTTGCCAGGGACACCAAGCTCGGCAAGGAGGAAATCACGCGCGATATCCCGAACGTCGGCGAGGAAGCCCTGCGCAACCTCGACGAGGCCGGAATCGTTCGTGTCGGTGCTGAGGTCGGTCCCAGCGACATTCTGGTCGGCAAGATCACGCCCAAGGGCGAGACTCAGCTGTCGCCAGAAGAGAAGCTGCTTCGCGCCATCTTCGGTGAGAAGGCGGGCGACGTGCGCGACACCTCGCTGCGACTGCCTCCGGGCGTCAGCGGCATCGTCATCGACGCGCGGGTCTTCGCTCGCAAGGGCGTCGAGCGCGACAGCCGAGCGCAGCAGATCGAGGACGCCGAGCGCGAGAAGCTGATCAAGGATCACCGGGACAACGTCAGCATCGTCTCCGACGGCTACTACAGCCGGATCCGCGAGATTCTCAGCGGCAAAGAGACCGCCGCCAAGCTCGTCGACGACGAGGGCATGGTCCTGTGCGAGTCGGGCATCAAGCTCGACCCCGCCAAGCTGGCGACCATTCCTCGCAAGCACTGGGAGAAGTTCTCTCTCACCACGGCCGAGGACACCGAGCTGGTCGAAGCACTGGCTCGTCGCATGGAGAAGGACCTCGATGAAATCGAGACCATCTACCGCGAGAAGATCGCGAAGCTGACCAAGGGTGATGAGCTGCCTCCGGGCGTCATCAAGATGGTCAAGGTCTACGTCTGCATCAAGCGCAAGCTGCAGGTCGGAGACAAGATGGCCGGTCGCCACGGCAACAAAGGGGTCATCAGCCGGATCCTGCCCACCGAGGACCTCCCGTACCTCGAAGACGGCACCCCGGTCGACATCGTGCTCAACCCGCTGGGCGTTCCGTCGCGGATGAACGTGGGGCAGATCCTCGAGACACACCTCGGGTGGGCCGCGCGCGAGCTGGGCAACCAGATCGACCGCTACATGCAGACCAACTTCAGCCCCGATGTCCTTCGCGGACAGCTGAAGAAGATCTTCGAGACCGAGCAGGCGGTCAAGTTCGTCGACACGCTGAACGACGACGACGTCATCCGGTTTGCGGACAAGCTGCGCCGCGGCGTCCACATGGCCACGCCTGTGTTCGACGGTGCGTTCGAGGATGAGGTCAAAGCCACGCTGGGCAAAGCGGGCCTCGACGGTCACGGACAGGCCATCTTGTTCGACGGCCGCAGCGGCGAGGCGTTCGAGGAGAACGTCACCGTTGGCATCATGTACATGCTCAAGCTCCACCACTTGGTGGACGACAAAATCCACGCGCGCTCCATCGGGCCTTACTCGCTGGTCACCCAGCAGCCGCTCGGCGGCAAGGCCCAGTTCGGTGGTCAGCGTCTGGGAGAGATGGAAGTCTGGGCGCTCGAGGCCTACGGGGCTGCGTACGCGCTGCAAGAGCTTCTCACCGTGAAGTCCGACGACGTCGTCGGGCGGATGCGGATGTACGAATCCATCGTCAAAGGCCAGCCGACCATGCAGGCGGGTGTGCCGGAGTCATTCAACGTGCTTCTCAAAGAGCTTCAGGCGCTGTGCCTGAGCGTTGAGATGCTCGAAGTGGACCTTGAGACCGGAGAAGTTCCGGGGCGTCACGACGCCATCGTGGCTGAATAGGAAGAGGTGATCAGATGAGGGATATTTTCAGTTTCTTCGAGAAGCCCAAAGAAGCCGCCGTCTTCAACGCGCTTCGAATCAGCATCGCCTCTCCCAAGATCATCCGGGATTGGTCGTTTGGCGAGGTCAAGAACCCCGAGACCATCAACTATCGGACGTTCAAGCCCGAGCGTGATGGCCTGTTCTGCGCCAAGATCTTTGGACCCATCAAGGACTACGAGTGCTTGTGCGGCAAGTACAAGCGGATGAAGCACCGCGGCGTCGTCTGCGAGAAGTGCGGCGTCGAGGTCATCCACTCCAAGGTCCGTCGTGAGCGGGCAGGTCACATCGACCTTGCCACTCCGGTCGCGCACATCTGGTTCCTCAAGAGCCTCCCTTCGCGAATCGGCAACGTGCTCGACATCGCGTTGTCCAAGCTCGAGAAGGTCCTGTACTGCGAGTCCTACATCGTCATCGATCCCAAGGAGTCGGGTCTCGAGGAGCGCGAGCTGCTCAGCGAGGATCGCTACGAGGAGCTGATCGACGAGCTCGGTCTCGACGCGTTCACGGCCGGCATGGGTGCCGAGTCGATCAAGGAGCTGCTCAACCGCATCGACCCCGTGGTCGAGGCGCGAAAGCTTCGCACCGAGATCGCCACCGCCACCTCCGAGGCGAAGCGCAAGAAGGCTGCCAAGCGTCTTCGGGTCATCGAGGCGTTCCGCAACAGCGGAAACAAGCCCGAGTGGATGATGCTCGACGTCATCCCCGTGCTTCCGCCGGACCTTCGTCCGCTGGTGCCGCTCGATGGTGGACGTTTCGCAAGTTCCGACCTCAACGACCTGTACCGACGGGTCATCAACCGGAACAACCGCCTCAAGCGCCTTCAGGAGCTTGCAGCGCCCGAGATCATCATCCGCAACGAGAAGCGCATGCTTCAAGAGGCCGTCGACGCTCTGTTCGACAACGGTCGCCGCGGAAAGACGATCACCGGCCCCAACAAGCGTCCGCTCAAGTCGCTCTCCGACATGCTTCGCGGCAAGTCGGGCCGCTTCCGTCAGAACCTGCTCGGAAAACGCGTCGACTACTCCGGTCGTTCGGTCATCGTCGTCGGTCCCGAGCTGCGTCTGCACGAGGTCGGTCTTCCCAAGAAGATGGCGCTCGAGCTGTTCAAGCCGTTCATCTACAACAAGCTCGAGACTCGCGGTCTGGTCACGACGATCAAGTCCGCCAAGCGGATGGTCGAGCGGGAGGCCGAAGAGGTCTGGGACATCCTGGACGAGGTCATCAAAGAGCACCCGGTGATGCTCAACCGCGCACCGACGCTTCACCGCCTGGGCATCCAGGCGTTCGAGCCCGTGCTCATCGAGGGCAAGGCCATTCAGCTTCACCCGCTGGTCTGTACCGCCTACAACGCCGACTTCGACGGCGACCAGATGGCTGTGCACGTTCCGCTGTGCATCGAAGCGCAGATGGAGGCCCGCGTGCTGATGATGTCCACGAACAACATCCTGTCGCCCGCGCACGGCAAGCCGATCATCGTGCCCACGCAGGACATCGTCCTGGGCCTCTACTACATGACCCGTGAACGCGCGCAGGCCTACGGCAGCGCCAACGACCCCAAGAAGGACAACTTCATGGTCGGTCACTACGGGTCGCCCAAAGAGGTCCGCATGGCGTACGACCACGGTGCTGTGCACCTGCAGGCGCGCATCATGTGTCGCATCAAGAGCGGCCAAGAAATGGTCGAGACCACGGTCGGTCGCGTCCTGCTCTTCGAGGGGGGCGTTCCTAGCTCGCTGCCGTTCGACCTGTTCAACCGAGCGCTCGGCAAGAAGCCGCTCAACGAGATCATCGACGTCTGCTATCGGACGTGCGGCCAGAAGGCCACGGTGCTCATGGCGGATTACTTGCGGAGCACCGGGTACACCGAGGCGACCAAGGCCGGCATCTCGATCTGCATGGATGACATGATCATCCCGGATCAGAAGCACACGCTGCTCGGCGATGCGTTCGAAGAGGTCAAGCGCATCTCCAACCAGTACGCCGATGGTCTGATCACCTCGGGCGAGCGCTACAACAAGGTTATCGACATCTGGGCGACGGTCTCCGAGCAGATCGCCAACGCCATGATGGACGACATCTCGTTCGCCGAGTTCGAGAACGATGAGGGGGAGAAGGTTCGAACGCCGTCGTTCAACTCGATCTTCATCATGGCCGACTCCGGTGCTCGTGGATCGCGTCAGCAGATGCGGCAGCTCTCCGGAATGCGTGGCCTGATGGCCAAGCCGTCCGGTGAGATCATCGACCAGCCGATCACCACGAACTTCCGTGAGGGGCTGACGGTGCTTCAGTACTTCATCTCCACGCACGGTGCGCGGAAGGGACTGGCGGATACGGCGCTCAAGACCGCCAACTCCGGATACCTCACCCGTCGTCTCGTCGATGTCGCCCAAGAGGCGGTCATCACCGAGTTCGACTGTGGAACCATCCAGGGCCTGGAGATCGAGTCGTTGGTCGAGGCCGGCGAGGTCATCGAGCGTCTCGGCGACCGGATCCTCGGTCGTACCGCGCTCGAGCCGGTCTATGTGCCGGGTTCGGACGAGATCATCTGTGACGAAGGCGAGCTCTTCGACGAAGCTCGGGTCATCGCTGTCGAAGAGGCTGGCATTCAGCGCCTTCGGATCCGGTCGGTCCTCACCTGCGAGGCACTTCGCGGTGCTTGTGCTCGCTGCTACGGCCGCGACCTCGCGCGTGGTCACCTCGTCGACGTTGGCGAGGCGGCCGGCATCATCGCGGCGCAGTCCATCGGCGAGCCGGGTACCCAGCTCACCATGCGGACGTTCCACATCGGTGGTGTCGCCTCCGGTATGCAGTCGCTGCAGACCTCTCTCGAGGCGCGCTTCGGCGGCAAGATCACCTTCGAGGACCTCTCCGCGGTGGAGCGCGACGACCATCAGGTCGTCATGAACCGCCACGCCCGGGTCATCTTGCTCGATGAGCGGGACCGCCCGCGCGAGGAGTACGACCTCAACTACGGAGCCAAGCTCCTGTTCAAAGAGGGCGATACCGTCGCACCCGGGGGGACGATCTCCGAGTGGGATCCGTACTCCATCCCCATCGTGTCCGAGGTGACCGGTACCGTCGAGTACGGCGACATCATCGAGGGCGTGACCATGCAGGTTCGTGTTGATGAGCAGACCGGTCACAGTGCGATGGTCATCCAAGAGAGCCGCGACGCAGACGCTCGTCCGCGCCTGGTCCTCAAGGATGCCAACGGCGAAGTGGCCATCTACGACGGTCGTGAAGCTCGGTACTTCCTCCCCGTGGGTTGTTCCTTCAGCGTGACCGAAGGTCAGTCCATCGAAGCCGGCGAAGTGCTGGCCAAGATGCCGCGCGAGACCACGAAGACCAAGGACATCACCGGTGGTCTTCCTCGCGTCGTCGAGCTCTTCGAAGCTCGGACTCCGAAGGACCACTCCATCGTGGCCGAAACCGACGGCGTCGTGTCGTTCGGCAAGGACAAGGGCGGCAAGCGCCGCATCATCGTCACCCCCGAGGGCGGCGAGCCACGTGAGTACCTGGTGCCCAAGGGCCGTCACCTGCAGATCCGCGAGGGCGACCGCGTCCGCGCGGGTGAAGCACTCATGGACGGTCCGTCCAACCCGCACGACATCCTGGCGGTGCTCGGCGAGAAAGCGCTCGCGCGCTACCTCCTCGACGAGGTCCAGCAGGTCTATCGACTGCAGGGCGTGAAGATCAACGACAAGCACATCGAGGTGATCATTCGCCAGATGATGCGTCGCGTGAAGATTCGGGATCCGGGAGACACCAACTTCCTGGCCGACGACCACGTCGAGCGTCAGATCTTCCAGCAGGAAAACAACCGGGTCAGCTCGCTCGGTGGTCAGCCGGCAACGGGCCAGGCGCTGCTCTTGGGTATCACCAAGGCATCGCTTTCCACCGAGTCGTTCATCTCGGCGTCTTCCTTCCAGGAGACGACCAAGGTCCTCACCGAAGCCGCACTGCAGGGCAAGATCGACTACCTGCGTGGCCTCAAGGAGAACGTCATCATGGGCCGGCTCATCCCGGCGGGTACGGGTCTGTCGGTCTACGACCGGCTCACCATCGAGAGCGACGACCTCACCGCTGAGGAACTCGCTGCCGAGCCCACCGCACGGCGTCAAACCGAGCGGGACTTGATGAACATCCCGGACTAGTCTGGGAGGGGAACCTCTCGGTTCCCCTCGCTGCGGGGGCGAGGCCCCCTTCGCACCCTCCAAGGTCGGCCTGTCGGCCTCTTGCTCGCTTCGCTCGCCTTTCGGCGGGCGTTGCGGGTTTAACGGTGCGGGTTTCCCTCGCTGCGGGGCCGAAGCCCCCTTCGCTTCACCTGGAGCGATTCGCGAAGCGATTCGCGGAAGTGCCGAGCGAATCCGTAGGATTTGCGGAGCACCCCTCCAAGGTCGGCCTGTCGGACTCTTGCTCGCTTCGCTCGTCTTTCGGCGGGCGTTGCGAGTTTAACGCGGGTCCATTCGGGGGGCGTACACTCGTGTCGTGCGTGGGCGGTGGGTGTTGGCCGGTTGGCTGGTCGTGGGGTGTGGTCCTGCGGTCGGTGCGACGACCGGTACGACGGGCTCCAGCACGGCGGATGGTGGAGCGATGGCTAGCGACTCCACGTTGAGCGGGAGCGCTGGGTCGAGTGCCGTTGGAACCTCGAGCCCGGAAACCACAACGGGGACGACCGGCGCGGATGCCTCCTCGGCCGGCGGCGTCGCACCCGAGTTCGTCGAACTGTACGGACCCATCGAGTTCTGTGCGGACTGCTTCAACCCGATGAGCTACCTGAGGGCCTGCGACTTCGAGGAAGACTGGCTGTGCTTGTCCGGGGGCGACGACGCGCTGATGCGCTGCAACGGGACCTACGCTCATGTACGCGGCTACCTCGTTCCCAATCCCCTGCATGGGGCGCTCGACGGGGCCTGCGGGGAGCATATTCTCGAGATCAGCGAGGTGCTCGAGGCGCGACTCTGTGAGGCCAGCGATTGCGCACCGTGCTCGGAGGGCTTCGATTGTCATTCGACGTGCTGGGGAGAAGACAGTTGTGACCCGGGGGAAACCTGCACCCCGTGGGGCCTCCCCCAAGAGCCGTACAGCGCGCGGCGATGCGTTCCTCCGCAAGGAGATGTCATCCTTGGGGGAAGCTGCTCCGTTGACGCCGAGGCTCCGTGGTTCGATGACTGCGAGCCGGGGGCGATCTGCTTTGACGGTCGGTGCCGCGGGCTCTGCGATGAGGACACGGACTACGGTTGCGCCCAGGGGCACTGCTTTTGGTCCGCCGCAGTGCCGGTCTGTTTGCCTGGATGCAACCCGTTCGGCCCCGAGTGCGCTCGGGGAGAGGCGTGTACACGCCTCGGTTTGGCGTACACCTGCATGGACCGTGAGGCTGTGTCGTTCTTCGACCCGCCGGATTGTGCCGGGACGAGTTGTGGGCCACTTCAAATCTGTGTGGACCCCGACCAGCTATCCGACTGTACGGAGGCGGCCTGCTGCACCGACCTCTGCGACACAGCGGTGGCCACCTGCGGGGTCGGTCTCGCGTGCGTGGACCGCTGGGATGACGAGGAGTTCCCTGAGCTTGCTGGCATGGGTATCTGCCAGCTCCCTGCGTAGAGCCCAAGAACGGGGGATTCGCGGTCCGGCGTGCCTTTCTAAGAAAATCCTCATCTTGCGCTCATGAAGGCCTACGGCCCTCGGCGGTAACCCTCAGGATATGTGGAGCCCGGTCCTCGCCTTGGTGCTTCTGCTCGCGCCCGGTGTCTCGCCGACCGATCAGCCGCGGGCGTTGAGTTTTCAGGCGGCGATGGCCAGCGTGGGGACGACGGTGCAGGTGCGCTCGGCGAGTGACGCGGCGGAGGTGTCGGGCAAGGGGGCCCGCGCGCAACCGCGGGTGACGTCGAATCCGGTGGTGTCGGCGGCGGTGGGGGCCCGGGTCACGCCCGGGGACGAGCAGGGGCTCGAGGGGACGATTGGCATCAGTCAGCCGATCAGCGTGCGGCGGTATGTCCGTCACTCGCGAGAGGCGTTGCAGGCGGAGACGCGCTGGCGGGTCGCGAGGATCGATGAGGCGCGACTCGGGCAGCAGCTCACGGTGGCGCGGGCATGGCTGGAGCTTCGGCGCGCGGAAGAGCAACACGCCCTGGCGGTGGAGCAGGTCGGCGTGGAGCAGGCTCGGGTCGAGACGCTGCAGCGCCTGGTCGCGGCCCAGGAGCGAAACGCGGGGGACCGGGTGGACGCCGAAGCCGAACTCGAGCGGGCGCGGCTGCAGGTGCTCGACGCGGAGGGGGCCCAAGTCGATGCTGGCTACGCGCTGGCGCAGGCGCTTGGCCGCGTCGACACCGAACCGCTCGAGACGGTCGGTGTCACCCCGGAGCCGGGCGTCCCGAGCCCCCTCGAACAAGTGGCGTTGGTTCGCGATGTCGCATCGCTTCCGTCCGCCCGAGCGGCTCGATTGCTGGCGGCGGCGGAGTCGGTGCGGGGGCAGGAGGCGTGGGCTTCGGCGGGTCCGAAGGTCAGCGTGGGCCTGCAGGCCCAGCGAGAGTCCCAAGGCTCGACGATCGTGCAGGGCACGGTCTCCGTGCCGATTCCGGCGGTTCGTCGCGGGCACCGACAGCGTGTCGCCCATGCGGCCACCGCAGCCGCGCTACAGGGCGAGGCCGAGGTGGAAGTGACCGCGCTGCGGGGAACGGTCCTTCGAGCTGTCCACGAACTCGAACACACCCAGCGTGTGCACGAACAGCTGGAGACCGTCCTGCTTCCGGCGGGCGTGCGGGCGGTGGAACTCCGGGAGCGGGAGGCCGAGCTTGGCGAGGCATTGCAGATCGAAGTGCTCGATGCCCGGCGCCGAGCGTTCGAGCTCCGCGGTCGCTGGATCGACGCTCGAATCGACCGCGCCTGGGCACAGACCCTGGTCGCGTTGTTGGCAGCTGCATCCGAACGAGGTGCGCTATGAGGGCCGGGTTGCTCTTGATCGTATGGGGCACGCTGTTGGGCTGTGCTGATTCGAGCTCGGAGCACCGGGGCGTGGGTGAAGGCGAGGTCGAGGCAGCGCCAAGCGCCGACTTTCCGTGGGTCGAACCCGTGGCCAGCGAGGGCGAAACCGTCGATGAACTGCCCGCCCATGTGGTGCAGACGGCGGAGTCCGAGGCCGTCGTGATGGCACCCTTGGAGGCCCGGGTGGTCTCCGTCGTGGTTCGCCCCGGCGACACGGTGGCCAAGGGAGACCCGATCGCAACGGTGGTGATGCCCGAGCTCGAGGCCGCCGTCGCGGCGCTGCGGGGTGCGGACGGGGAGATGACGGTGCTCGAGGGGCGGCAAGCTCGGCTCTCGAAGTTGCAGGCGGAAGGCCTGGCTGTCCGCAGGGACGTCGTGGCGTTGGAGATTCAGATCGCCCGAGCGGAAAGCGTGCGAAAGACGGCCAAGGCTGTGCTCGCCGGGGCTGGTCTACGCAGCGGCGGCGTCCACACGCTCCGCAGCCCCATCGATGGGGTCGTCGTCGAGGCGGACGTGCGCCTGGGGGAAGTCCGTCATCCCGACGACGGACCGCTGGCCATCGTACGCGCGCCCACCGGACGGTGTGTCTCGGCCGTGTTGCCTCGCAAACCCGACGCGGCGATGCGCACGGACTTCGTGCGGGAAGGCGAGGACCCGGTGCCGTTGCGGCTCGTGACCTCGATCTCCGACGCATCGGGGTTCGGCTATCAGGCGTGGTTCGAGCCGGTGAATGACGGTGAGTCCGGCAGTGGGCTCGAAGCCTCCGCACGGGGCCGGGTGTCGTTTCGACTGCCCTCGGAGGGTCCGAGTTGGAGGCTCCCGGAGACGGCGGTCGGGCGGGATGACACGGGTGCGTTCGCCATCGTCGCGGAGGGGGCGGCGCGGCCACGACGTGTTGCGCTTGACGTTCTGCGGGTCGGCAGCGGGGACGCGTACGTCCGTGGAGACCTGAGCGCCACCTCCAGGGTTGCGACGGACCCCGAGCGCGCGCTCGAGGAAGTCCCGTGATCGAGCGCATCGTCCGAGCCAGCGTCGAGTTTCGTCGGGGCGTGCTGTTCGCCTGGGTCCTGATCGCCGCGGTGTTGATGACCCTGGCGCTTCGGCTCGAGCTCGACGCGCTTCCGGACGTCACCAGCAATCAGGTCCAGGTTCTGACCCGCGCTCCGGGGCTGACACCGCAGGAGGTCGAGCTCCGCATCACGCGGCCGCTCGAGGGGAGCCTGGGCGGCCTGGCGGGGCTGGAGAGTACCCGCAGCCTCTCGCGGGTTGGCCTGTCGGCGATCACCCTGGTGTTCGAGGAAGATGTGGAGCTGATGCAGGCCCGGCAGCTCGTGGCGGAGCGGGTTGGCGGCTGGTCATCGGGTGACCCGCAGGTCGAGAGGCCGGAGCTGGGGCCGATCACCGGAGGACTGGGCGAGGTGGTTCAGTTCACCGTCTCCTCCGCCACCCGAACGCCCGCGGAGCTGCTCGAGTTGTTCGAGCTGCGCGCGGCTCCGATTCTCAAAGCGACCCCGGGCGTGGTGGAAGTCAACACGTGGGGTGGGGCGCGGCGCACCTTCGAGCTTCGCGCCGACGCCGACCGGATGGCTCGTCAGGGCGTCTCGTTCACCGAGCTGCGCGACGCGGTGGCCTCATCGATCGGCAACCAGCCCGGCGCCACCCTCGACGTGGGCGACCGTCACGTGCTGCTCCGTGGACGTTTCTTGCCCTCGGCGGTCGACTCGATTGCAGAGCTTCCGGTCTTGGTCGGGCGAGACCGGGTCGTGCGCGTCCGCGACGTCGCGACCGTGTCAGAAGGGCAGGAGCCTCGTTTGGGCGCCGCCACCCGTGATGGCCGAGGCGAGACGCTGTACGTGATGGCCCAGATGCTGATGGGGGCCAACGCTCTGCAGGTCACCGCTGACGTTCGGGACCGGATGGAGGGGGTGCGAGCCGTGATGCCGCCCGACGTCCGGATCGAGGTCGTCTACGATCGCAGCGAGCTGATCCTGGAGACCCTGCGGACCGTGGCCTGGAGTCTGGCCGAGGGGGGCGCGCTGGTGGCCCTGGTCCTGTTCTTGATGCTCGGCAGCGTGCGGGCTGGCCTCATCGTCGCATTGACGATCCCGGTCGCCATGCTGGGCGCCACGGCAGCGATGTCGGTCGGAGGCCTCTCCGGCAACCTGATGAGCCTGGGCGCGGTCGACTTTGGCCTGCTCGTCGACGGTGCGGTCGTCCTCGTCGAACACGTCTTTGCCCGAGCCGGTGCACGGTCGGATCGCCCGTGGGCGGACCGAGTGGCGGACGCCTGCGCCGAGGTTGCACGCCCCTCGTTCTTTGCGGTGGCGGTGATCCTGCTCGTCTATGTGCCCGTGCTCGCGATGACCGGCGTGGACGGAAAACTGTTCCGGCCGATGGCGACCACCGTCGTGCTCGCGCTCCTCGTGACGCTGATCTTCAGCCTCACGTTCGTGCCCGCTGCATCGGCCGTGCTTCTGGGAGAGCGCGCGGTGCCCAAGAAACGGCCGTGGATGGTCCGTGCGGTGGAGTGGTCGCACGGCAAGGTGCTCGACCGGATGCTTCGATGGCCGCTGACGGTCCTTGCGACGGCGCTCTTCGCCTTGGTGGCGACGGTCGTGATCGCGACCGGCTTGGGGTCGGAGTTGACGCCCACGCTCGATGAGGGCGCGATGGTCATCCAGACCACTCGAGACGCTCGCACATCGATCGGGGGAGCGGTGCGTCGGGGGCTCGAGCTGGAGAAGGCCGTCTTGGACGTGCCGGAGGTCCGCAGCATCGCCTCGCGGATCGGGAGCCCGGCCGTCGCGACAGACACGATGGGGCTCGAGCAGGCCGATATCTTCGTCGAGCTGGCCCCACGCGGTCTATGGCGGGACGGTCTCACGCGAGAGGCACTGCTCGACGAGGTCGCCGCGCGTGTGGAGGATGCCTCGCCTGGGTCGGACCCCGCATTCACGCAGCCGATCCAGATGCGCTTCAACGAGTTACTTGGAGGCGCGCCGTTCGACGTGGTGCTCAGCGTCCTTAGCCAGGACCGGTCGGCGGCGTCGGCGATGGCGTCCTCGGTCCTCGAGGTGGTCTCGGACATCGAAGGCGTGGTCGAGCCGCGAATCCTTGCCGAGGACACGGTTCCGATGCTCGAGGTCGAGCCCGACCCGCTCGGCGCGGGGCTGCGTGGGCTGTCGGTGGGGGACGTACTCGATGCCGCGGGTGCGCTCCGCCTCGGTCTGCAGATCGGTCAGACCTACGACGGTGCGGTGGAGGTCCCGGTCCGGCTGCGGCTTGGGGAGCGGGCTCCTCATCCGTCGCTGATTGGGCGCCAGCGGATCCCGGGCCCAGAGGGAACGCTCGTTCTGCTGGAGGACGTCGCACGGGTGAATCGGGAGGACGCCGAGATTGCGCTTCATCGTGCGGATGGGGAGCCCCGCATCTTGCTCGGATTCAACGTTCGCGGCCGAGAACTCGGGGCGGTTGTGGCCGACGCTCAGGCGGTCGTGCAGCGGGAGACCCCCCAGACGCCCGGTGTTCGGCTGTCGTGGGGGGGCCAATACGAGACGCTCATCTCGGCGCGGAATCGTCTGATGTGGGTCGTGCCCGTGGTTCTGCTGCTCATCGCCGCGGTCCTCTTCATCAACTTCCGCCGCATCGGACCGGTGTCCTGGGTGCTCGCACATATCCCGTTCGCGGCGATTGGTGGCGTGGTCGCGCTGTGGTCCCGGGGCATGTCGTTGTCGATCTCCGCAGCGATCGGCTTCATCGCGCTGTGGGGCATTGCGGTGATGAACGGCACGGTGCTGTACGCGGAGGTCGTTCGCCGGGAGGATGAAGGGCAAGCGCCCGATGAGGCGACGTTGGGCGGGACGCGGGCCCGGGTTCGGGCCGTCACGATGACCGCGCTGACCGACATGCTGGGCTTCTTGCCGATGGCGCTTGCGACCGGGGTGGGGGCCGAGGTGCAACGACCGCTGGCGACCGTGGTGGTCGGGGGCCTGATCTCATCGACGGCACTGACGCTCGTGGTACTCCCGACGCTGCGCATTGCCGCGATACGGTTGCGGAGGCGCTGGAGGACACGTCGTGCGAGTGTTGGTAGTCGAGGACGAGCCGCGGATGAGTGAGCTGCTGCACCGCGGTCTCACCGAGGATGGACACACGGTGGACGTGGGGGCGACGGGGGCGGCGGCACGCGAGCTCCTGCGCTATGCGGACTACGACGTCGTGGTGCTCGACTGGGGACTGCCCGATGTCGATGGGCTGTCGCTGCTTCGGGAGTGGCGGGCACAGGGGGTGGCGACGCCGGTCCTGATGCTCACCGCCCGTGGCACCGCCGGGGAGAAGGTCTTGGGCCTACGCACCGGGGCAGACGACTACCTGGTCAAGCCGTTCGACTTCGAGGAGTTCGTCGCCCGTCTCGAAGCGCTGCACCGTCGTGCGTCGGGTGCCACCGCGGGGGTCGTTTCGCTGGGCGATGTCGAGTTCTCCGGAGTGCGCCGTCAGCTGACCCGAGGCGGGGAGGCGCTGGACCTCACCGGGCGCGAGTTCCAGGTGTTGCGGGCGCTGCAAGACCGAGTTGGTGACGTCGTGTCCCGCAGCGAGCTCATCGGGACTGTCTGGGGGCCGCATTTCGATGGCGAACCGAACGTCGTCGATGTCTACATCGGCTATCTGCGCGCCAAGCTCCGGGATCTAGGGGCCGAGCGGGTTTCCATCGCGACGGTTCGCGGTTCGGGCTACCGACTCGTGGTCGACGCCCGGGAGCACCCGTGAAGCTCGTACCGCGACTGGTGTTGCTCGGCGGGTTCCTTCCGCTCGTCGGGGTGTTGCTGGCTGTGGCGATCGCGGGTCATCTGTTTCGTCGGTCGCTTCTCGACGACGTCGACCAGCGCCTCATGGCGCAGGCCGCCGTGGAGTCGGTCAGCATGTTCGACGGACCGCAAGGGCAGCCGCACTTGCACATGCTGACCTCGAGTCTCGCCGATGAAGTGGCTGCGTTCGCCCCGGACACAACCGTGTTCGGCCCCGACGGACATGTTGTGCTCTCGACGCTCGAAGCACCGCCCAACCTTCCCGAGGGGGTCGCGTGGGTCGAGGCCGCGGGGGAGCCGGAGCAGATGAGGTTCGCGAGTCTGGACGGTGGAACCCGGGTGCTGACGGTTCGACTCGTGCGTCCCGAGGGCGACTACACGATGCTTCTGACGACCTCGTTGCGCCCCATCGATACGACGATGCGGACCTTTTATCGCGCGGTGCTCGGGACCGTGGCGGCGGTGTGGCTCGTGCTCATGACCGTGCTGTACCAACAAGGACGCGCCATCGTCGGGCGGGTCCACACGCTGCGCCGTTGGGCCCCCGCGATTCGGCAGGGCAAGGTGACGCACGACGTCCGTCGGCAGGGGAATGACGAACTCACCGAGCTCGGAGATGCGCTGCGGGACGCCGCGGCGACCCTCGCGGAACACAACGAGGCGCAGGAGCGCTTCTTGGCCAACGCGGCGCATCAGCTCAAGACACCGATCTCGGTGCTGCGGACCGAGGTCGAGCTCGCCCTGCGAAAGCCCCGAGACGTCGAACAACTCCGGGACGCGCTCCGCATGGCGCGGGGACAGACGCTGCACCTGGGAAAACTCGCGACGCGGTTGCTCGACTTCGAAAGTCTTCGCTCCTCGCCGCTGGATCGCCAAGAACACCGACTCGCCGAGCGTATCGATGCGGTGCTCGCCCGCATGCGACCGCGTGGCGTCGAAGCCCACGTCGGCCTCGAGCGACTGGGCGACAACGACCTCGTGGCCCCGGTCGATGCGATGCTGTTCGAGCAGGCGCTCGAGAACCTGGTCGACAACGCATTGCGGTTTGCACCCGCAGACTCGGTCGTCGAGGTGACCGTCGACCGGCGCGAAGACACAGCGGTCGTGATGGTCTGTGACGAAGGGCCGGGTATCCCGGCTGTCGAGGTCCAGCATCTGTTCGATCCGTTCGCCCCGGGCCGGGGTGAGAAGGCGCAGACCGGGTTGGGGTTGGCGTTCGTCGCGGATGTCGCCCGCAAACACGGTGGGCAGCCCCTGCTGGCACCGCCCGGAAAGCGGACATGCGTCGGCTTCGAAGTTCCCGTCCGCTGAGTCGTTCTGCTCGGAGTCCTGGACGTGCCTACCCCCGGGTGAAGTACCCGAGTCCGGCCAGCATCGAGAGCACCCCCGCGATGTCTTCGCGGACGAGCTGCTTGTCGCCGAACTCTCGGGACAACGCATCCGCTGAAGTGGCTTCACACGTCTGCAGTGCCGCGAGGAGTCGCACCGCGGCGGGCTGACTTCCGCGGTCGGGCCAGTCGAAGGTGCGTCCGCAGACGCCGACGATGAGGTCGTCGTCGTGGCATTCGAACGCAAGCCGGGCGTAGGGCCGGCGCGTGAGAGTCTCGGTGGCTGCGACCTCGAGGCTGTCGTCGGCCATGGGCAGACCGGTGCGTCCGCCAAGCGTGGCGACTTCGAGGCCTGCGACGACATCGGCGCGAAGACGGGGGGCGGTGCGGTCGATGACGAGGCTCAGCCCCATGGAAGGTCCGTCGGCCTCGAACCCATGCACGTGGGTGCCGGGCCAGAACACGAGGTCGCCGGGCTCCACGTCGACGGTGAGCTCAGCCCGACGCGTGGGGGCGACGCGGCCGTTGGGGTCTTCGATCCACGCAGCGTCTTCGGCGTTCAGCGTGAGTCCCTCCCAGAAGGAGCCGCGACGTTGGCCCTCCAGGACGAACTGGAAGACACATTCCTGATGCGGGTCGAGGTGAAACCCAAACGGGGTCCGACGGTAGTCGCCAAAGAAGGCGTTGTAGCGGTAGCTGCGGGGACCGGTGCGGGCCAAGGTCGGGGCGAGCAAAGCCTGCAGGCGGTCGAGTGCGTCCCAGGAGGCGCATTCGAGGTGCGGTGCCATGACGCCGAAGTCGTCGCCGAGCTCGGGCCGCATGGCTTCGAGCCAGGCTTCGAAGCTGGGGTGTGCCTCGGTCGGGACGAACGGGGAGGGGTCCAGGAGCACACCGCCGCCGCGATACAGCTCGATCGGTCGCTCGGGGGCGGGGGAGGTGGCTTCGCCCGATGGCTCTGGAGAGAGCCCCCAGCTGCGCTTCACGGCATCGATCTTGCTCGCGGCAGGACTGCAGCTCTTCGGTGGGTGAACCGTGCGAACCCACTCGAAGACTTCCTGAGTCGAGAAGGGCATCTGCGCGCTGCGAAGCACCGCCGGTACGCCGTCGTCGAACAGCCCAAGCATGGCATCGGCCAGGGCGGAGAACGCATCGCTCGAGGGAGGTGTCGGCGCGGTCATGGAGAACACGAGATACCCGACCGGACGCGGGAGCGCGAGTCCTGGCGTCGGAGCCACGGCACGAGGGGTTCCTCTCGCCCCCGAGCCGGATTCACGCGGCGTCGTCAGTGGACGGCCAGGGCTCAGGGCCCTCACGTCGCCGCCTTCGCCACAGGACCCAGCCCAGCAGGCCGAAGCCCGCGAACCCGGGAAGGAGGACCTCCACCCAGGCCGAGGTCAGCAGCGAGGTGCGGATCAAACGGCCGTGCTCGTCCTGGCTCACGGGGAGTGCGTCACCGGCTGAGGCGACGTGATGGAGCACGCTGATCGGCAGGCTGGCGGTCGGGATTTCCTGGTGGCATTCGATGCACAGGTTGCGCCGGTCCATGTGCTCTCGCTGCTCGGCGGTGAGCGGACTCGAGCCGCGGAAGTGGCTACCGACGGTTTGGATCTGTCGTCCGGTCGCGTCGAGCACGGCCGACCAGGCGCCCTCGAGTCCCCTCACTTCGGGGCGCTGCTCCTGGGTTCCTTGCGGCAGCACGGTGCCGTCGGCAGTCTGCAGGTCGACGGTGAGTCCGCCGGGCGTGAGCCGCGTGCCGCCGAATCCGAAGCCCATCGCCTTGGACGATCCGTGGCAGGACTCGCAGCTGCGCGCCTTGCCGATGGTGTGCGGCTGAAGCGGGGACATGTCGCTGCCGACTTGGCCTTCGGGGCCGGCCCCCTCGGTACCCGGTGGGGTCCGGAACAACTCGTTGGTGACCTGTTCGTTGCCGTCGGCATCGATGACGGTGACCGAGACTTGGCAGCCGGGGACAATGGGGGAGACACGTCCCTCCCCATTGACGCCCAGCGCCGGGTCCTCCCAGCGCAGGAAGGACCGCTTCTCTGTGATCTCGCCTGCAAGCCAGGTCTCGTAGCCCGACTCATCCGGGTCGGCTGCGTGCTCGGGCTCGAGGTGCTTGCTGCCCGCGGCGACCCAGTCGAACGAGCGCTTGCCCTCGCTGTAATCCACCTTCACGTGGCAGCCGTAACACTGCGGTGCCCACGAGGCGTGGCAGCTGTAGCACTCCATGGTGCCGACATGCTTCGGCGTGTTGACCATCGCGACGATGGCCTCGGGGCTCATCTCTCCCGTCTGCAGTGACTCCTTGAGTGGGGCCATGCGGAGGTCACGGCCGGCCGCGGTGTGCACGATGATCGCGTTGCCATCACGGACCACATCGGGCATCGGGTTGCCGCGTGCGGTCACCAGGTAGCCATCGCGTACCGGGTTCACGCTCCCGGCCTCGAGGTGCTCCGGCACGGTGTCCAGAACACCTCGCCCCGGTCCCTGGGCTTCGCCCGCTTCGTTCTCGTCGCCCCAGCCCAGGGGGAGTTCCCACGGGTAGGCCTGCGGTGTGCCGTGGCAGTCGGAGCACTCGATCTCGACCATGCCGAGGTTGGTGCCGGACAGAAAACGGTCGCCGTGGACGTCTCCCGAGGAGTGGCAGTCCTGGCACAGCATCCCGGCCTTGTAGTGCACGTCCTGCTCCATCGCGAGGTAGTGCTTGCTGTGAAGTCCGGGCTGGCCGCCGCCGCCCTCGGTGTACGGCGAGTCCCATGCGGACTCCATCAAGCCTTGGTACGAGACGCCGATGCGCTTGCCCCGGTTGTGACAGGTCGTGCAGGTCTCGACCGGAATGCCGGCGTAGGTCACCCCGTGGACGGTGACCGGTGCGTCACGCGTTCCTTGGAGGCGATGCACGAGCGGGCGACCGGTCTTGTTGGGTCCGAGGCTGGTGTCGGCGCCCTCGTAGCGCCCCTCGTTGCCGTACGGCATGTGGCAGGCACCGCAACCCATGCCGCGGTAGTCGCCGCGGCGGGCCCGGCCTTTGACGCCGAGGTGGCAGCGTTGGCATTCGGCCCGGATGTACGTGAAGGCAGCCTTGCGGGGGTCGTCGAGCGAGTGTCCCTGGGGGGCAGCGGGGACGGGCTGGTGCTCGGAGACGAAGATGCCAGGGTGCGCGGCCGACTTCTCTTCCATGTACGCGCGGTAGGCATCCGTGCCCAGGCGTGCATGCGGGTCGTCGGGGTTCTTGGTCGCGTAGTTGCCCCAAACGTGGTCGTAGCCGTCGTCGGCGGGCGTTCCGAATGACCAGGTGGTGCCCTGAATCTTGCCAGCCTCGGTCATCATGAGGCTGTTGTGTTGCGCCGCAACGAGTTCCTCGTGACAGCGGCCGCACGTCTTGTCGTTGATCCACGGGGAGGCAGGGTCGGCGTAGAACTCGTCGGGGCCCCCCTCGCTGCTCAGCGCCGCCATCGCTCCACTGTGTGCCTCGGGTGCGGTGACCCCGTCGGGAGTACCGCCGTGGCAGATCGTGCAGCCGTCGGGCTCGCCCACGTCGGCCCCGAGGGCCATGACGGCCTTCATCATGCCGCTGTCGTACGCGCGGATCGGCTCGATGCTGGCGTGGCAACCACCGCGGGTGCAGCCCTCGCCAGACCAGCTGGGGGCGTCCGCGGGCTCGAGGGGAACCTGGACGCGTGCCTCGACTTTGGGGACTTCCTCTTCCTGGGGTTCGCAGCCCGCGAGCGAAAACCCGACCAGACCTGCGAGCACGGGCAGGTCGCCCAACAGGATTCGCAACGCGTGCACGGCCGCAGAGTACAGCGCTGGGGCGCGAGGCGAAGCTGTGCTGGCGAGGACCGGCCGCACAGGGCCGCACCTCCGCGTGTGTTGGCCCGGTGCCCGCTACATGTTGCGGCGGTACTGACCGCCGACCTTGTACAGCGCGTCGGACAGCTGCCCGAGCGTACACACCTTGCACGCCTCCATCAGGCTCTCGAAGGTGTTGCCATGCTCGACCGCGACGCGCTGAAGCTCTGCGAGGGCAGCCCCCGCGGGCCCCTCGTTGCGTCGCTTGAACGCATCGCGGCTGCTGATCGCGTACTCCTTCTCTTCGGTCGTCGAGCGAATGACCTCGTCGGGAATGATCGTCGGGGAGCCCTTGGGGTCGAGGAACGTGTTCACACCGATGACCGGCAGGTCGCCGTTGTGCTTGCGCGTCTCGTAGTAGAGCGACTCCTCTTGGATCTTGGTCCGCTGGTACATGCGCTCCATCGCACCGAGCACGCCCCCACGCTCGGAGATGCGCCGGAACTCCTCTAGCACGGCCTGCTCCACCAGCTCGGTGAGCTCTTCGACAATGAACGAGCCCTGCAAGGGGTTCTCATTGTTCGACAGCCCGAGCTCCTTGTTGATGATGAGCTGGATCGCCATTGCTCGGCGCACGCTCTCCTCGGTGGGCGTGGTGATCGCCTCGTCGTAGGCGTTGGTGTGCAGCGAGTTGCAATTGTCCTGAATGGCGATGAGCGCCTGCAGGGTCGTACGGATGTCGTTGAACCCAATCTCCTGCGCGTGCAGCGACCGGCCCGAAGTTTGAATGTGATATTTCAGCTTCTGCGAGCGCGCGTTGCCGCCGTACTTGTTCTTCATCGCCTTGGCCCAGATGCGCCGGGCGACCCGGCCGATGACCGTGTACTCAGGGTCGAGTCCGTTGGAGAAGAAGAAGGACAGGTTCGGCGCGAAGTCGTCGATGCTCATCCCCCGCGAGAGGTAGTACTCGACGAACGTGAAGCCGTTGGCCAGCGTAAACGCGAGCTGGCTGACCGGGTTCGCGCCGGCTTCGGCGATGTGATAGCCGGAGATCGACACGGAGTAGAAATTGCGGACCCCGCGGTCGATGAACGACGCCTGGATGTCGCCCATCATCCGCAGCGCGAACTCGGTCGAGAAGATGCACGTGTTCTGGGCCTGGTCCTCTTTGAGAATGTCGGCTTGGACGGTCCCTCGGACGCGCTTCATCGCGTCCGCCTTGATCTTGGCGTAGGTGCCGGGCTCGAGCACCTCGTCCCCGGTGACGCCCAGGAGCATGAGGCCGAGGCCGTCGTTGCCCTCGGGCAGCTCGCCTTGGTAGCGCGGCCGGGGCAGGCCCTTGGCCGCATAGATGCGGTCGATCTTGGCATCGACCTCGGCCTGAGTCCCTTGCTCGAGGATCCACTTCTCGCACAGCTGGTCGACCGCGGCGTTCATGAAGAACCCCAGCAACATGGGCGCGGGACCGTTGATCGTCATCGACACCGAGGTGCGTGGGTCGGTCAGGTCGAACCCGCTGTAGAGCTTCTTGGCGTCGTCGAGGTTGGCCACGCTGACGCCGGAGTTTCCGACCTTGCCGTAAATGTCGGGTCGGTGATCGGGGTCCTCGCCGTAGAGGGTGACCGAGTCGAACGCGGTGGACAGTCGCTTGGCGGGGAGTCCGGCGGACACGTAGTGGAAGCGCCGGTTGGTGCGCTCGGGTCCGCCTTCTCCCGCAAACATCCGGGTCGGGTCTTCACCTTCGCGCTTGAGCGGGAACACGCCGGCGGCGTAGGGGAACGCGCCGGGGACGTTCTCGGTGAGGACCCACCGCAGGATGTCGCCCCAGTCCTCGTACTTGGGCAGCACGACTTTGGGGATCATCAGGTGCGAGAGGGACTCGGTGTACAAATCCTGCTCGATGACGCGGTCGCGGACCTTGAACTGATACTTGGGGGCGGTGTAGCGCTCCGCGAGGTCGCCCCAGCCGTCGAGGACACCACGGGAGTCGTGGTGAAGCTTGCTCCACCGCTCGTCGTAGCGGGCGACCAGGTCCTTGGCGTACTCGGGCTCCTCGCCTTGGCGAAGCAGCTCGAGGGTGCCGCGAAGCTGGTACGCCTGGCGGGCCAAGGCGCACTGTTCATCGACGAAACGCGCGTAGGCGTCGCTCTGCTCTGCGATCTCTGCGAGGTAGCGGACGCGCTGCGGCGGGATGATGAACCGTTTCTCGCTCATCGCATCTGAGACCTCCATCGAGGACTCCAGCGGAGCCGAGGTCTTGGCGGTCAGGACGTCGATGAGCTTTCGGTACAGGTTGCTGGTACCCGGATCGCCGAACTGAGACGCAATGGTGCCGAACACCGGCAAGTTCTCGTCGTCGGCCTGGAACAGCTGGTGGTTGCGCTTGTACTGCTTGCGGACGTCGCGAAGCGCATCGAGTGACCCGCGCTTGTCGAACTTGTTGATCGAGATGACGTCGGCGAAGTCGAGCATGTCGATCTTCTCGAGCTGCGTGGCCGCGCCGTATTCGGCGGTCATGACGTACAACGACGCGTCGGAGTGGTCGGTGATCTCCGTGTCGCTCTGCCCGATGCCTGAGGTCTCCACGATGACCAGGTCGAACCCCGCGGCCTTGCAAACCTCCAGCGCCGAACGAACGTGCTTGGACAGGGCGAGGTTGCTCTGCCGCGTGGCGAGCGAGCGCATGTACACCCGCTCGTTGTCGATGCTGTTCATGCGGATGCGATCGCCCAGCAGAGCGCCGCCGGTGCGCCGCTTGGAGGGGTCGACCGAGATGATCGCGATGTGTTTGTCGGGAAAGTCGGTGAGGAAGCGACGGACGAGCTCGTCGACCATCGAGGACTTTCCAGCGCCGCCCGTACCCGTAATCCCAAGGACGGGACTCACGCGTGCATCGACGACCGTGCCGAGCTTGGCGCAGAGCGTCTCGTAGGTCGCCGGGTCGTTTTCTGCGATCGAGATCAGGCGGCCCAACACCTTCGGATCCTTCTGACGCAGGTCAGCCAGCGCCTCAGCGGGCGGGGGCTCGGCCACCGCGAAGTCGCACCGCTTCAGCAGGTCGTTGATCATGCCCTGCAAGCCCATCGCGCGGCCGTCATCCGGCGAGTAGATGCGCTCGATTCCGTGGGCGTGCAGCTCGTCGATCTCCGAGGGGAGGATGGTGCCGCCACCGCCGGCGAAGATCTTGATCAAGGCGCCGGCCTCCTTGAGCAGGTCGAACATGTACTTGAGGTACTCGACGTGGCCGCCCTGGTACGACGTGATTGCGATGCCCTGCGCGTCCTCTTGGATCGCACAGTCGACGATCTCCTTGACCGCGCGGTTGTGCCCGAGGTGGATGACCTCGGCGCCCGAGCTCTGCAGGATTCGGCGCATCACGTTGATCGCCGCGTCGTGACCATCGAACAGGGACGCCGCGGTCACGAGCCGAACGTGGTTCGTCGGCCGGTAGGGCTCGGAGGGCTGGGTGTCCATGGGAGCGGGAGACTTCGACTCGGCAGTGCTCACGACAGTCCCCAGGTACCCCAATCCTGGGGCGCATGGCGATGAAGGGGCTCACGCAGCGGCTCGCGAGGAGGGGGCGAATGGGGTTGCACACCGCAGGGATGCCCCCCTCACGCTATCGTGGTGGACATGAGAGCGCTTGGCTTGGGGGTTGCGGCGGTGCTCGCGGGTTGTCCGGCAGCGCCTCGCGAGGATGAGGTCTCCGGCGGTGGGGACGAGGCGGGGTCTTCATCAGCTCAAACAACCGAGGGACCGAGCGGTACGGGGCAGGGGACCGGGTCCGGAAGTGCAGGGACCGCCGCGGACGCGTCAAGCAGTTCGACCGGAGACGATCTCAGCTGTGAGTGTGCGCCTGGGACCGAGCTTGTGTACGTGATCTCGGACGATGGGGAGCTTTGGAGCTACGACCCCGTCGCTGCCGCGTTTGCCCTTGTCGGCCCGGTCGCGTGCGGAGGCTTCCGCCCGTACTCGATGGCGATCGGCCGCGATGGTCGGGCCCGCCTGCTGTTGCTCGACGACATCCCACACGCGTTGATCGCCAAGGGTCTGTTCTCCGTCGACATCAACGACCCAAGCGACTGCCTGGCCGTTCCGTACACCGAAGGACTGTTCGGTGTCTTCGGCATGTCCTTCGTCGACAACCCCCCACCTTCGACGTGCGAGCAACTGTTCGTGCATTCGTACAGCGGCCAAGGACCGTTCGCCGAAGGCGAGGGCATCGGGATGTTGGGAGCGCTCGATGACGGCGGGGCGCTGCAGGTCATTGGAAGTACCGACTTCGATGGCGCGGAGCTGGCGGGCACGAGCCAGGGACGACTCTTCTCCTTGGCTGGGACCGACCCGTTGAAGCTCGTCGAGTACGACCGCGAGAGCGCACAAGAACTCGACCGTCTCGACGTTGTGGGCGTCAACAAGACCAGCGCATCGGCGATGGCTTTCTACGGGGGCGATTTCTACCTGTTCACCGAGGCCGGGGCGCCGGACTGCGAGCCGTGTATGGCGAAGCAGTGCGCGGGCGAGCTGGCCGCGTGCGAGGCGGACCCCGATTGCGGCCCCGTGTACGAGTGTCTGTTGGCCTCCGGCGGCGATGGCTTTCCGGGTTGCGAAGGGGACATCGAAGGGCCGGGAGGTCCGCTTCGTGACTGCATGATCGGGCAGTGCTCCGATGCGTGTGCTGCATCCAACGTCGTCAGCCGAGTCACGCACATCGACCACGACGACTCGGACGGGGCGGGGCAAGCGGTGTCGATTCTCGCAGGCCCCGCACCGATTCGAATCGTCGGTGCCGCGTCGTCGACCTGTGTTCCGGTGTTTGTGCCCTGAAGCGACGTCAGTCCTCGAGGGCGCAGGCGGGACGTGCAGAGCACCGCTGTAGAGCATGGCGCCAGCTCGCCCGCGCTGTGGTCACGCGGTTGTAACGGGGGCGGTCCCTCATCGAATCCTGAGGGCACCCGTGCCGTTCGTAGTTCTCGTGACGACAATGACTCACCCTGATGCTGCCTCGGTTTTGTGGACCCCCGGAGATGAGAGAAGATGGAACCCAGCGTTCAAGTGGCGAAGAGAAAACGAAACCGATACACCGCCGAATTCAAGGCCGAAGCGGTTCGCATGATGC
>Ga0316204_10002999_pt1 | contig 35666 bp, 31 predicted proteins | sample 6monrhotite_MG_2_FD_205661 | JGI IMG/M metagenome (GOLD analysis project Ga0316204, IMG submission 205661) | Microbial mat bacterial communities from mineral coupon in-situ incubated in ocean water Damariscotta River, Maine, United States -... | ecosystem: Environmental > Aquatic > Marine >... | reverse complement strand
GCTTTGTCCTGACCTAGCGTTTCATGCCTGTCGCGGCAAGCCGCACGCTTGCCACTGCACGCCAATCAGGTCAGTAAGAGACACGCCACCATCACAAGCCAGCAAACCATGTCAGTCCAGAAAACCTTTCTCTTCCTGCAAGGCCCGCACGGCCCCTTCTTTCGTCAGTTGGGTCAGATGCTGCGCAAGGCGGGCGTGCCGGTCTGGCGTGTTGGATTTAACGCCGGCGATGCCGCCTTCTGGGGGCGCGCGCCGGGGTATCTTCCGTTTCCGGGCGAACTGGCCGACTGGCCAAAGGCGCTCGCGACCATCCTCAAGGACCATGCGATTACCGATATCGTTCTTTACGGCGACACCCGCCCTACACATGCCGAGGCGGTGCGTCAGGCCAAGGCGCAGGGACTGCGGGTGCATGTGTTCGAGGAAGGCTATCTGCGCCCCTATTGGGTGACGTATGAGCGTGGGGGCAGCAACGGACACTCGCGCCTGATGGATTTTTCCGTGGCCGAGATGCGCGACCGGCTGGCGCGGTCTGACATCGACATGCCGACGCCGCCGGCGCATTGGGGTGACATGCGCCAACACATTTTTTACGGGGCGCTCTACCATTGGTTCGTGATGTTCCGAAACGGACGCTACCCCGGTTTCAGACCGCACCGCGCCCTGCCGGTGCATCGCGAAACCATGCTTTATACCAAGCGACTGCTTTTGATGCCGTTTCTTGCCCTGCATCGCCGCCGGGCCACGGCGCGCATCAAGTCAGGCGGCTATCCCTATCATCTGGCCTTGCTGCAACTGGAACATGACGCGAGCTTTCAGGCGCATTCCTCATTTGACGACATGCAGGCCTTCATTGCCGAGGTGATCGGCGGCTTTGCCCAAGGCGCGCCCGCGCATCATCATCTGGTCTTTAAGGCGCATCCATTGGAAAGTGGTCAATCACCCTTGCGTCAGATGATCCGGCAGGCCGCGTTGCAGCACAAGATTGCCGCTCGCACGCATTACCTGCGCGGCGGCAAGCTGGCCCAGATCCTTGATCAGGCCCGGTCAGCGGTGACCGTCAATTCCACGTCCGGCCAGCAAGCGCTTTGGCGTGGCATTCCCCTCAAGGCCTTCGGCACAGCCGTATTCTCGAAACCTCAGTTCATCTCGGATCAACCCTTGGCCGCGTTCTTTGCAGCACCCCAAAGGCCGGATGCAAAGGCATACCGCGAATATCGCCAGTTTCTGCTGGAGACCTGCCAGGTCCCGGGCGGGTTTTACTCTGCCTCTGGCCGCCAGCAGTTGCTGCGCCACCTCATCGACAAGATGCTGGACGATCAAGACCCCTATGATGCGCTGCTTTCCAGACCATCGCCGGGGGCCGCGCCATTGCGCGTTGTCCACGCTCGTCCTCTGCAATAGCCTGTGACGAATGACCATGGACCGACGCCAAAACCTTTACGTCTATAACGGCGGTTTCCTGACCAAAGGTCGGGTGCGTCGCATCGTGGAATTGGCAGGATACGATATCAAGCTGGGAACACCGGGGAATGGGGATCTGGTCGGGGTTTGGGGGCATAGCCCCACCTCTCCGCGGGGCGAGGCAGTGGCGGCAATGCGCAGCGCCCCCATCATCCGCATCGAGGATAGTTTTCTGCGCTCTGTGGCGCTTGGTCGTGACGGTGATCCGCCCATCGGGCTCAATATTGATCAGGGTGGCATGCATTATGACCCCAGGACCCGTTCTGACCTTGAGGTGATCCTGACAGAAAATCCGCTTGATGACACAGCGCTCTTGAACCGCGCCAAGGCGGGCATCGCTGCGCTGAAAGCCGGGCATATTTCCAAATACAACGCCTTTGATCCCGCATTGCCGGTGCCCGACCCCGGCTATGTTCTTGTTATCGACCAGGGCCGCAAGGATGCTTCAGTGCAGGCCAGTGGCGCCGACAGCAATACCTTCCGCGAGATGCTGTTTTATGCGCAGACCGAAAACCCCGGTGCGCAGATCATCATCAAGACCCACCCCGAAACCGAAGCGGGCCATCGCAAGGGCTATTTCGGCAAGAAAAATACTGACGCGCGGGTCTCGCTGGCTGACCAAAACCTCTCGCCCTGGGCGCTGCTGGAGGGCGCGGTCGCTGTCTATACCGTCAGTTCGCAGATGGGGTTTGAGGCGATCATGGCGGGGCACAAGCCCGTAGTCTTTGGTCAGCCGTTCTACATGGGCTGGGGTCTGACCGATGACCGTGCGCCATTGCAACGCCGCCAGCGCAACCTGACCCGGGCGCAGCTATTTGCCGGTGCGATGATCCTATATCCTACATGGTATGACCCGTTTCACGATCGGCTGTGCAGCTTTGAAGAGGCAACCGCGACACTGACGGCAGCAGCACAAGCCTGGCGCGATGACTATCGCGGCTGGATCGCGGCCGATATGCGGTTTTGGAAGCGCAAACCCTTGCAGCAAACCTTTGGACATCCCAGGGCCGTTGTTTTTGCCAAAGGCGCAAAGGCAGGCAAACGCGCGCAAACGAAAGGCGCAAGACTCATGCGCTGGGCCAATACCGGCGCTGATGACGCGGTTCTGGTCGAAGATGGATTTCTGCGGTCCCGTGGGTTGGGCGCCAACCTGATTGCACCGCTGAGCTTGGTGCTGGACGACGAAGGCATCTACTACGATGCAACGCGCCCCAGCCGTCTGGAAACGCTGATCAACGGCTCGAACACGTTGAGCGACAGCGCGCGCGCGCGCGCGACAGCTTTGATTGAACGGATCACGGATGCGCGGCTGTCCAAATACAATCTCAAAGCCAGGCCTCTGCCGGAGATTCCAAAAGGACGCCGGATCCTCGTGCCCGGGCAGGTCGAGGACGATGCCTCCATCACATTTGGCGCATCGGATGTGAGCGACAACCTGACCTTGTTGGAAGTGGTGCGGCGGGCCAATCCGGCGGCGGTGATCATCTACAAGCCGCATCCCGATATAGAGGCCGGGCTGCGTGCAGGCGAGGTGCCAAATGCCGGCGAACTAGCGGATGTGATCCTGCACCAAGCCGATCCCATTGACGCCATCGACGCTGTTGATGAGGTCTGGACCATGACGTCGCTTTTGGGGTTCGAGGCCCTTTTGCGCGGCAAGAAAGTGACCTGCCTCGGCATGCCGTTTTACGCCGGTTGGGGGCTGACCGATGATCGCGCGATGCCGGTGGAACGCAGGCAAGCGCGGGTTGATCTGACGGAACTGGTCCATGCCTGTCTGATCGCCTACCCTCGCTACCGTGACCCTGTGACCGGACTGCCCTGTCCGGTCGAGGTCATTGTGGACCGCATTGAGAACAACGATCTGCCAGTACCGGGGCTGTTCAACCGGACCCTTGCCAAAACACAGGGTATTTTTGCGAGCTATGCACATTGGTGGCGCTAACGGTCGGACGCATCGGTTGATGGGCTATCGGGCAGGTTGCGTAAAGAACTCTCTTTTTTGATTTTGTGATCAAATGCTTATGGGTCTGTCCTCGCGCAGAACACACGCTCTGCCGACCGTGCAGCAGGGCCGCCTCAGCTAAACCCGTGTCCAGATATGGCGGATGTCACTGCCCACCGACCTGATGCTCGCCTGCACAAAGCGCGGCGCGTCTTGCAGCCGCTCAATGCCCATGGCCGCCAGCATCGGCATGCCTTCCGCGCCAATGGCAGCGCCGGCGGTATAGATGACAAGCGCGTCGACCGCCCCGGCGTGCAGCAGCGATGCGGCAAGCCCGGCACCGCCTTCGCAAAAGACCCGGGTGATGCCCTGGTCGGCCAGCCGTGCCAACACCGCCAGCGGATCGACCTGCCCGGCTGTGGTCGCGCACGGCAGGCTGACAGCACCGAGGGCCGTCCATGCGCCGACATCGGCGCCCTTGCCATGACATAGCCAGACCGGAACCTCCGAAGCCGTTTGCGCCAACTGGCACTGCGCGGGGATGTTCAGCGCCTGCGAAATGACAACGCGCACCGGTTGCCGGGTGATGCCCAGGCCGCGCACGGTCAGCGACGGATCATCGGCGCGCACGGTTCCGGCCCCGATCATCACCGCATCATGGCGCGCGCGCATCATGTGCACATCGCGGCGGGCATCTGGTCCGGTGATCCACTGGCTTTCGCCACTGGCGGTCGCAATGCGCCCATCAAGCGTGCCCGCCATCTTAAGGGTCACAAAGGGACGGTTGTTGGTGACGCGCGATAGAAAGCCCGCATGATCGCGCCGCGCTTCGGTGTCGCACAGGCCCAGATCAACGCTGATGCCCGCATTGCGCAACATGCCGATACCGCGCCCGGCGACACGCCTGTCAGGATCGCCGGTTGCGACCACGACACGGGCAACGCCAGCATCAATCAAGGCCTGCGCGCAGGCAGGTGTCTGGCCATGATGCGCACATGGCTCCAGCGTGACATAGACCGTCGCGCCCTTGGCAGCGCTACCTGCCTGCGCCAAAGCGCGCGTTTCCGCATGAGGCCGGCCCCCGTCAGCCGTCCAGCCGCGCCCGACGATCCCGCCGTCGCGGACAATCACACATCCCACGGCTGGATTAGGCCAGACACGCCCTATTCCGCGCCGCCCCAAAGACAGGGCGAGCGTCATGAACCGTACATCGGTCTGGGGTGTCACGTCTCGTCTTCGTCTTTACGATCAGGGCGTAACTCACTGACAAATTTATCAAAATCATCTGCCGCCTGGAAGTTTTTGTAAACACTGGCAAAGCGAACGTAGGCGACCGTATCGATCCTGGCGAGGCTTTCCATGACGATTTCACCGATGGTCCCGGATGGAATATCCGTCTCGCCCAAGCTCTCCAACCGGCGCACGATGCCACTGATCATCTGATCGATGCGTTCAGGGTCAACCGGGCGTTTTTGCAAGGCGATGCGGATCGAGCGCTCCAGCTTGGGACGGTCGAAATCCTCGCGCCGCCCGTTCGTCTTGATCACCACAAGATCGCGCAACTGCACACGCTCGTAAGTCGTAAAGCGGCCACCACAGGCCGGGCAAAACCGGCGGCGGCGGATCGCGACATGATCTTCGGCAGGACGGCTGTCTTTCACCTGTGTGTCAACATTTCCGCAAAATGGGCAACGCATGTTCAGTCCTCATTCTTCGCACCGGGGTCTATTGCTTGTGTTGCAGCCCCACTTATCCACAGGCACTATATGTGCGCGCACAAGTTTTGGGTAGTGGGCAATTTGCGCCGCTAGATGCAGGTGAGAAACCGTTGCCAATGGGACTCGGTTCGCGGGCTTAGCGAGGCAGATACCCCAGCGCAGGTTTTGGGCGACCACGAAGGCACCCTGATACGGGGCCATTTCCATCCCTCAAACTTGGGGTTGGGTCAACGACATGCAAATGTGCGGGATGCGAAGGGATACCGCCGATGGTTCTGGGCATGGCCTGGCCGTTACGCACTAGCCAAACAGCCGCTCACCCTGCTCGTCGATCATCTGTTTTGCTTTGGCGATGGACGCGGCATCCGCCTGTTCTTTCGTTTGCAGAACATCGGCGCGGATCACGGTGTGCTCCTGCCCCGCTTTCTCAATCCGCGCGCAGAGCCGCCAACCGCCGCTTTCCTTCTGCGGGAGCGGGGTTATCGCGCAGTCCTTATAGTGTTCCGCAGGGGCGGTTTCTGGCGCGTTACGACCAAAGAGTTTGGAAAAAAGTGCCATGGGGCTCTTTCGCTTATTGATCCAGGAACGACCGCAACTTGCGGCTCCGGCTCGGGTGCTTCAACTTGCGTAGCGCCTTTGCCTCGATCTGGCGAATACGTTCGCGGGTGACGCTGAACTGCTGGCCCACTTCCTCAAGCGTATGGTCGGTGTTCATGCCGATGCCAAACCGCATGCGCAGCACACGCTCTTCACGCGGCGTGAGTGACGCCAACACCCGCGTCGTGGTTTCCTTGAGGTTTTCCTGAATGGCGCTGTCCAGCGGCAGGATCGCATTCTTGTCCTCGATAAAATCCCCCAGCTGGCTGTCCTCCTCGTCCCCAATCGGGGTTTCAAGGCTGATCGGCTCTTTGGCGATTTTCATTACCTTGCGGACCTTTTCCAGGGGCATTTGCAGTTTTTCCGCCAATTCCTCTGGTGTCGGCTCGCGGCCAATTTCATGCAGCATCTGTCGACCGGTGCGGACCAGTTTGTTGATCGTTTCGATCATATGGACGGGGATACGGATCGTGCGCGCCTGGTCAGCAATCGAACGGGTGATCGCCTGACGGATCCACCAGGTTGCATAGGTCGAGAACTTATACCCGCGTCGGTATTCGAATTTATCGACCGCTTTCATCAGGCCGATATTACCTTCCTGAATAAGATCAAGGAATTGCAAGCCACGGTTCGTGTATTTCTTGGCGATGGAAATTACCAGACGCAGGTTCGCCTCGACCATTTCCTTCTTGGCTTGGCGCGCCTCTTTTTCGCCCTTCTGGACTTGCTGCACGATGCGGCGGAATTCGGTGATATCGACGCCGACATATTGACCCACCTGGGCCATGTCGCCGCGCAATTCTTCAATCTTGCCGGTCGATTTCTCGATCATCATTTGCCAGCCGCGCCCGGATTTTTCCGACATTTCTTCAAGCCAGTTCGGGTCCAGCTCGCGACCGCGATAGGCTTCGATGAATTCGCGCCGGTTGATACGGGCCTGATCGGCCAGTTTCACCATCGCGCTGTCGATCGACATGATGCGACGGTTGATCCCGTATAGCTGGTCGATCAGCGCCTCGATCCGGTTGTTGTGCAGGTGCAGTGAATTGACCAGTTCAACGATCTCGGATCTTAGTTTCTGATACTTGGTTTCCTGCTTGTCTGAGAACGAAGAATCTTCGTTCAGCGTTGCCGACATCCGCGCGTCCTGCATGTCGGACAGGTCGGCAAAGTCGCGGGCGATCAATTCCAGCGTTTCCAGCACACGCGGCTTGAGGGCGGATTCCATTGCCGCCAGCGACATATTGGCCTGATCCTCATCATCATCGTCGTCGTCCTTGACGATCGGATTGCCGTCGGCATCAAGTTCCTGCGTTTCTTCCTTCTTTTCCTCGGCTCCCGCGACAGCGGGGGTCGCAACAACGGTTTCTTCCTCACCATCTTCGCCAAGCTGGTTGCCGAAGGTGGTTTCAAGGTCGATCACATCGCGCAGCAGAATGTCCTCGGACAAAAGCTCGTCGCGCCAGATCGTGATCGCCTGAAAGGTCAGCGGGCTTTCACACAGCCCCAGAATCATCGTGTTGCGGCCGGCCTCGATCCGCTTGGCAATCGCGATTTCACCTTCACGCGACAACAGCTCGACCGAGCCCATCTCGCGCAGGTACATCCGCACCGGATCATCCGTGCGGTCGAGCTTTTCCGCCTCGGCACCACCCAGCGTAACCTCGCGGGACCCCGCAACTGTTGCCACGGCGGTATTGCCCAGGGTTTCTTCGGTCTCTTCGCTTTCTTCTTCTTCGGTGACCTGAATGCCCATTTCAGAGAGCATCGACATCACGTCTTCGATCTGGTCCGAGGAGACCTGCTCGGGCGGCAGGACGGCATTCAACTGATCGTAGGTGATGTAGCCTCGTTCCCGGGCGTCCGCGATCATCTTCTTGACCGCGGCTTGGCTCATATCAAGGCTGATATCACCATCTTGGTCGGCGTCTTTGCGATCGTCGTTATCTTTCGCGGCCATTCGGAATGCCCTTTCGAATGCGTTAATTCATGCCGAAGTGATTCGGCTGATTCGGTTCAATGCGAATCAACCCCGCATCGGGGCGATTCGCAAGCAGGTGACAGACAGTAATTGGTATCTGTTGCGCAAACTACGACTTAGGCCGGTTGCGCCCTTCAGCAAAGCCCATCTGCTCGAGAAGTTGGTCAAATGCGCTTTGCTCATCTTTCTTTACGCGCGCGCCGTTTTTGCCGATGGCGTATTCGGCCTTATCATCATTGTCACCGCGACCGGCGCGGTCCACGGCTTTGCTTGCTTCGGCTAGACGATAGGTGAGCCCTTCATCGACAACACCACTGAGGTCTTCGACCGCGTCTTCGATTTCGCGGGCCTGCCCGCGGCGCGCCGTCAGCTTGGCAAATTCCTCGGACAGACATAGGCGCGCAAGCTCTGCGTCACCACCCCGCCGAATGGCAGGGCTGATGGCGACATGGTTCTGCGTGAAAAGCTTTTCAAGGGGGGTATCACCCAGATCGGCTAATATCGCGCTGCGCAGATCGTCTGTCCCCAGATGGCGCAGCAGGCTGGCCTGCACATCGCGATGGATCGGATCGCGGCTTTCCATTTGCTCCAACGCGGTCTCGAATTCCGGGGCGACAGCAGGAGCCGCGATCATCGTGGCAAGAATGACAGCCTCGTGCAGATGATCCTGATCCGCAGCATCAGAAGCCAGCGCAGAACTGCGCGAGGTGGCCACCGGGCTGACGTCACGCTTCCAGGGGTCTTGGCGCGGGTTCCATTTGCCGCCTTGCTTGCGCGCCGGTGCGGCTTTGCGATGTGAAAACAGCGCCCAGCGCATATCCTTGATCGCTTGGCCATAGTGATTGCGGATCGATGGATCCTGGATCAGCCTGATCTTCTCGCGCAATGCCTTGTCGAGTGCCGCCTTGCGCTCTGGGCTGTCGAAATTTTTGCCTTCCGTCTCGCGCCGCCACAGCAGCTCTACCATCGGGATCGCCTGATCAAGGAGTTTTTGCATGGCCCCTGCCCCTTGCGTCTTGATCAGATCGTCAGGGTCCAGCCCTTCGGGCATCAAGGCAAAGCGCAGCGATTGGCCCGCCTCTAACAGCGGCAGCGCGATATCGATCACCCGCATCGCGGCGCGCAAACCGGCCGTATCACCGTCCAGCGCAATAATCGGCTCTGACGCCATGCGCCACATCAGACGCAGCTGATCTTCTGTGATCGCCGTTCCCAAGGGGGCGACGGCGGCCGTGAACCCAGCCTCCGACAAAGCAATGACATCCATGTAGCCTTCGGCAACCACAAGCGGCTTGCCCTTACCCGCCGCCTCACGCGCAGGCCCGTGGTTGAAAAGGCTGCGCCCTTTGTCAAACAGCGCCGTCTCGGGCGAATTGTAATATTTCGCCGGATGGTTCGGGTCCATCGCCCGACCACCAAATCCGATGGCCCTGCCGCGCGCATCCCGAATAGGAAACATGATCCGGTCACGAAAGCGGTTATAGGGCTTGCCGCCATGATCACTTTCGGCGGCCAGACCGGCATCCATGACCAGCTTCTGATCCACGCCCTTGCCCGTCAGCTGCTCCAGCACGCCGGTGCTAGCAGGGGCAAAACCAACTTCCCACCGCGCTTGCGCATCAGTGCTGAGGCCGCGCCGCGCAAGATAATCCCGCGCATCCCCCGCCGCAGCGGTCTGCAACTGCAAGCGATGATACTGCACCGCCTGCTCCATCACATCCACAAGGACAGAGCGCGCATCAGCCTTTTCCTGTGCGCGCGGATCTCGCTCCGGCACCGGCATCCCCGCCTCACCGGCAAGGATCTTCACTGCTTCCATGAAATCCACATTCTCGGTCTCGCGCACAAAGGAAATCGCGTCACCTTTGGCGTGGCAGCCAAAGCAGTAATAGAACCCCTTGCGATCATCGACATGAAAGCTGGCGGTCTTTTCCTGATGGAACGGGCACGGGGCCCAGAGATCACCCTTGCCCTGATTGGACTTGCGGGTGTCCCACATCACTTTGCGGCCCACGACCTGCCCCAGCGACAGCCGATTGCGCAATTCATCCAAGAATCCGGGTGGTAAACTCATGGCCACAGTATCGCTGATGCCACACCGAAGAACCAGTCGGCTTTCATCGTCCGATCAAACTTCCGCCGGAGGCATCCCGCCGCCCGCCGTCTGGCGCGCCGCCATAGACCGCATCGCGACATCCAGATCGTGCACCAGTGTCTGCGCCATCGACCGCATCACCATGATCTCGAAACCATCCGCCCCGGTTCGCGTGATCGTCACAGACATATGCGCCAGCATCGTCTTGGCCACATGGCCGATCTTGAACAATTGCGCACGCAGATCGACCGGCACCAAACGCGCCAGCACATCTTCAGCACCCGCGCCGGAAACGGCCACAACGGCCCAGGCATCCGATTGATCGGTCACAGCCGCCAGCCCATCCAAAGCCACATCCCCCGCAACCATCCAGGTGCCATGCCCGAACCAGGTGACAGCTCCCGTTCGGCGGTTCACCGAAGGCAACCCTGCGCCAAGCTGCTCTTTGAGCATCGCGGAGGTCGCTTTGCGCTGCCCCCTGAGAGGTGCCACAGAGATCAATCGGCCCGGCAGAACCTCGGTCACCGCGACCCCACCATGTGCGATCGGCAGCAGGCCCGCGCAGGGCGACAATGCAATCAACTTAGCCACGCGCACGCCCTCCCTCTGGGTCAAAGAACACCGGATCGCAAACCGTGACCTCCTCGGTCATATCGCGCAAATGGTCCCGCAGCTTGATGACCTCACCATGGCGCGCGCGGCCATTTTCCAGAAAACCGAGCGCCAGATGCGTCTCAAGCGTCGATGAATAACAGGTCGAGGTGGTATAACCCTGGCTGTTCACCCGTACCTCCGCCGCCTGGCTTTCAAACAAATGCGCCCCCGCACTCAGCCGGTGATCGCGCCCCAGGGCGCGCAGGCCGACCAGTTGCTGACGGCCCTCGCCAGACAGGCCCGGACGGGCCGCCGCGGCCTTGCCGATACAGTCTTTCTTGGCGCTGATCATGCGGCCCATGCCGATGTCAAAGGCGGTTGTGCGCCCATGGATTTCAGCATGGGTGATAAAACCCTTTTCAATCCGCAGCACGTTCAAGGCTTCCATCCCGTAGGGTCCTCCACCCATGACCTCTGCCTGCGCGGTCAACATCCGAAACAAGCTCTCGCCATACCGCGACGGCACCGCGACCTCATAGGCATGCTCGCCCGAGAACGATATCCGAAAAAGCCGCCCCGGCACGCCGGCCACGCCAACTTCGCCGCAGGCCATGAAGGGCCAGGCCTCGTCTGTAAGCTCCTGATCCAGAACCGTATTCAAAAGCACGCGCGCCTGCGGACCCGCGACGGCAAACTGCGCCCATTGTTCCGTGACCGAGATCACGCGCGCGTCCAGATCAGGCCGCAGGACCTGCAATACGAACTCCAGATGGCGCATCACAAGACCCGCCGCCGCCGTGGTCGTGGTCATCACGAAATGATGCGCGCCCAGCCGCGCGGTGGTGCCGTCATCCATGACATGTCCGTCTTCGCGCAGCATCAGACCATAGCGCACTTTCCCGACCTTCAGCGTCGAGAACATATTGGTGTAGACCAAATCCAGAAGTGCGCCCGCATCCGGCCCCTGAATGTCGATCTTGCCGAGGGTTGAGACATCGCAGACCCCAACGGTATTGCGCACATACCCCACTTCGCGATCACAGGATTGCTGCCAATGGGTCTCGCCTTTTCGTGGAAAATAGCTAGGCCGATACCACAGCCCAGCCTCGATCATCGGCGCATCACGTGCAACGGTTGCCTTGTGCGAAGTCGTGAACCGCTCCGGCGCAAAGCCCTTGCCCTGGCTGCCGGCGCCCAGCGCGGCAATTGAAACCGGAACATAGGGCGGTCGGAACGTGGTGGTGCCGGTTTCGGGAATGCCGCGCCCTGTTGCATCCGCCAGCACAGCAAGCGCGACGACATTCGAGGATTTCCCCTGATCCGGCGCCATCCCTTGTGTCGTGTAGCGCTTCATATGCTCGACCGAGCGGAAGTTTTCGCGCGCCGCCAGCTTGATGTCTTTCACATGCACATCGTTCTGAAAATCGATCCACTTGCGGCCCTTGCCCGGCACCGCCCAAAGCGGCGTCACGGCATAGGGCGCATCATCTGCCTCGGGGACCGACACTTGCGGTTTCAACCCAAGCTCCAGCGCAACATCAGCGGCAACCGCAGCACCTTCGGCCAGGCAGGCCGCCGTGCTGAAACTGCCGTTACAGGCCCCCGCCGTGACCATCCCCGGAATGCTGCCCGGTGACGGCACGAAGGACGCGATATCTTCGCGCCACGCCGGTCGCCCGTTCATATGGCAGGTCAAATGGACCGTGGGGTTCCACCCCCCTGACATCGCCAGACAATCAGCGGCGATCACCCGCGTTGTGCCATCGTGCCGGATCTTGAGGCTTTGCAACCCATGGCGGCCTTTGGTCGCGATCACCTCAGCACCTGAATAGACCGGAAAATCCCCCGTGATCTTCGCGTCATCGCGGCTGTCGATCACCGCGGCAATCCTGACCCCTGCGGCGACCAGATCGCGCGCAGTCCGGTGGGCGTCGTCATTGTTGCCAAAGACCGCCACTGCCTTGCCCGGCGCAACCCCCCAGCGATTGACGTAAGAGCGCACGGCACTGGCCATCATGATGCCGGGGCGGTCATTGTTGGGAAAGGCGATTGGCCGCTCCAAGGCGCCTGCGCAAAGGATCGCGCGCTTGGCGACGATACGCCAGAAACACTCTACCGGTTTGTCGGGCCCCAGCGGCCCTGCGAGACGCTCCAGAGCGCCATAAGTGCCCTGATCATAAGCCCCCGTTACCGTGGTGCGGGTCATCCGGCGCACGTTCGGCAGTGCGTCCAGTGCAGCCAAAACCTCTGCGACCCAATCTGTCGCCGGTTTGCCGTCGATCTCTTCGCGCTCCCGCAGCAGGCGGCCACCCATCGCGGTATCTTCGTCAGCAATGATCACATCGGCGCCGGCCCGTCCGGCGGTCAATGCCGCCATCAGGCCCGCAGGCCCCGCACCGATCACCAGCACTTCACAATGCGCGAAGGCCTTTTCATATTTGTCAGGGTTGGTTTGCCCACTCAGCGCGCCCAAGCCCGCCGCGCGGCGGATCATCGGCTCATACAGCTTTTCCCAAAAGCTGCCTGGCCACATGAAGGTCTTGTAATAGAACCCCGCCGCCAGAAATGGCGACGCCAGATCGTTCACCGCCATCAGATCATAGCGCAGCGAGGGCCAGGCGTTCTGACTTGATACTTCCAGCCCTTCGGATACCTCCAGGGTCGTCGCGCGCATGTTCGGTTCGGCCTGCGCGCCACGCCCGAGCGTGACAAGCGCGTTCTGCTCTTCTGATCCTGCGGACATCACGCCACGCGGGCGGTGATACTTGAACGACCGGCCCACCAGCCTGATGCCATTGGCCAAAAGGGCCGCGGACACCGGTTCTCCGGGGACGCCTTTGATGCGTTGCCCGTCGAAAGTGAAAGTGACAGTGCTTTCAGGGGCTTGCAGTCTCATCTTTTCACCTTGTCGGCCAGTCGAACAGAATTCACCGCATGAGTGACCGTGTTGCGCTCCACTACCAGCCAAGCCCCGCACCCCGCCTCATGAAACCACAAGTCGCGGGTATCACCTGCGGGGTTGTCGCGGTTGTGCAGATAATCGTCCCAAGCCAGAGGTCCCGCATCAGGTGCGGGACGCGACAGCGCGATGGCGTCACCTTGGTAATAAAACTCGCGCCGGTCGCGTTCGCCGCAGTTGGGGCAGGTTATGCGCATGTCATGCTCTCTTCATCTTGGCAAAAAAACTCAAATCCAACGCCTGCCCCTAGTGCAGATTGTGCTGAGAGCCGGTGCCCTCTTCGTCCATCAGGCCGATGCCGGTGCGGAACCGGTCAAGCCGGAACTTCGCCGCCGGGTCATGATGGGCTCCCGTCGCCATCAGATGCGCAAAGCTGAAACCAGACCCCGGAACGGCCTTGAACCCGCCGTAACACCAACCACAGTCGATAAAGAGCCCCTCGGTCGGGGTCTTGTCGATGATCGGCGATCCGTCCGGCGTCATATCCATGATACCACCCCATGATCGCAGCACCTTCGCCTTGCCGATCATCGGCATCAGGGTCATCGCCGCATCCATGACGTGTTCTTTCATCGGCAGGTTTCCCCGCGCGGCGTAAGAAGCATAAAAATCAAGGTCGCCGCCAAAGACCAGCCCGCCCTTGTCGGACTGGCTGATATAGAAATGCCCCATGCCAAAGCTGACCACATGGTCGATGACGGGTTTGAGCCCTTCGGTGACGAAGGCTTGCAAGACATGGCTTTCAATCGGCAGGCGCATCCCTGCCATGGCCGCCACCTGACCCGAGCGACCAGCCACGACAATGCCCACCTTGCGGGCCTTGATGGCCCCGCGCGTGGTCTGCACGCCCTTCACGACACCGCCTTCGATATCAATGCCGGTCACCTCGCAATTCTGGATGATATCAACGCCGCGCTGATCTGCCCCGCGTGCATAGCCCCAGGCCACCGCGTCGTGGCGCGCGGTGCCGCCGCGTGGGTGGTAAAGCCCGCCGTAGATGGGAAAGCGCACATTGTCGAAATCCAGATAGGGCAGGTGTTCGCGCACCCCGTCCCGGTCCAGCAGGATCGCGTCATCGCCCTGGTTGATCATCGCATTGCCACGGCGTGCGAAGGCATCGCGCTGGCCGTCGGAATGAAACAGGTTGATCAGCCCGCGTTGCGAATGCATCACGTTGTAGTTCAATTCCCGCTCCATCCCTTCCCATAGCTTCAGCGAATGGGAATAGAATTCAGAGTTGCCGGGCAGAAAATAATTGGCCCGCACGATGGTCGTGTTCCGCCCGACATTGCCGCCGCCGATATAGCCCTTTTCCAGCACGGCGATATTCGTCATCCCATGCTCCTTGGCTAAATAGAAGGCGGTCGAGAGACCGTGGCCTCCGCCGCCGATGATGATCGCATCATATTCCGCCTTCGGTTCGGGATCACGCCAAACCGGCTTCCAGCCTTTCTGGCCGAATAGCCCCTCTTTGATCACACGAAAGCCGGAATATCCCATGCCCCATCCCCTTTGTCCGTACCGACCCTAGCAAGCGCCGCGCGCCGATGCATGTCCTCTTTTCGACACGCAATCGTCAGCGCGCGACCTTCAGGACGAGGGCCCGGCAAGAAACCGGGCGGAGGGCAGTGCCTCAGCCTTGAAAATCGCGCCTCGAACACCCCGTCGGCATGGCACCCGAAACCCCTTCCACGCGGCGTGAAAGTCGCGAAACCGATTCGCCGGCCAACGAAATTTCGCTGATGCAAACTGGCGAAAGTCACACTGCGTCGCATCGCCAAGGCACGTGAAAACCGAGTCATTGTTTCCGCGGCAGCTACAGTAATGGTTGATTCATAAGAGTGTAGCCGCCACAGTGCGGCTGACGGTGCATGCTGCCGCAGGACGTCATTTTTTTGCCATATGCGAATGATCTATATGGTAAAACGTGTGTAATTAAATATTGCTAGGGCGCTGTTTTTATCGCGCCAACCGCTTGGGGACCTAACAAAATGCTGCATTTTAAGAATCGTCAAAGCAAGTTGAAAAAGCTGCAAACTGCGCGCCGCGCCTACGTTGAGCAGCTGGCCTTTATCCGGCAGTTCCGCAAAGACGAGGACGGCGGATTGATCGTTCTGACGCTCATATTGCTGATCTCGATGCTGGTTGTTGGTGGCATGGCCGTTGACTTCATGCGGTTCGAATCCGAGCGGACGAAACTGCAAAGCGTGTCCGACCGCGCCGTTCTCGCCGCGGCCAGTCTCAATCAGAACCGCGATGCAGAAACTGTCATTACCGATTTCTTCGCCGCCGAAGGTTATGCCGGGACAATCATCGGCGAACCCAACATCGAAAAGAACGCCAACGGCAGCACGATTTCGCTGAATTCTGAAATCGACGTCGATACTTTCTATCTGCGTCTGATTGGCAAGGACACGCTGACAGCCCCGGCAACGGCAAGTGCGGTCGAAGGCACCGGTAACGTCGAAGTGTCGCTGATCCTTGATATCTCTGGCTCGATGCGCAACCAGGTCACTGACACGATCACTGATGAAAACGGTGTTCAATCAACTGTCACAGCCTCCAAGATGTGGTTCCTTCAGCGCGCCGCCAAGCAGTTTATCGATGATCTGCTGTTGCCAGAGTACGCGGACCGCATTTCGGTCAATCTGGTTGCCTATTCGCAGCAAGTGTCGCTTGGCGATGAACTTTACCTTGCGCTGAACACGACCCCGGATTCGATCAGTGAAGATCAAATCATCGGAAGCTCATACGGTTCCATCGTCGATGGCTATGCCGTCCCATTTGAATGGGAATCCCCGGACGGCAGCGGCGGTGTCACCGAGAACTGGGATGCAGACGGCAATATCATCACGGATCCAAATGCGCTTGATTGGGCCCTTGGCAGACCTGTCTACACAAACCCAGCCCGCTGTGTCGATTTTCTGGAAGAAGAATTCAGCACAATGACCTTCAACACCGATCGTGTTTACACGCAGGTCGAATATTTTGAGCATTACAGCTCAAGCGATGCCGGTATCGACTACCCGGTTTGCCCCGAAGAGGATTTCGAAGGCATCGTTCTTCTGTCACAGGATGCGGAGCTTCTGAAAGCCCGGATAGATGAATATCGTCCGACATCTTTCACGTCGATCCATCTTGGGTTGAAGTGGGGCGCGTCCTTGCTTGATCCATCGATGCGTGACCTGCTTGATGGCATTCCGACGATCGATCCCGCATTCCGCGGCTCTCGCCCTTCCAATTATGGCAGCAACAATACGTCGAAATACCTCGTGCTGATGACAGATGGGCAGAACGTCTCCGCGCCACGGCTTCAGCGCAATGAGACCAATGACTACTATGGCACCTACGAGTGGCGCGTGCTGTGGTCGACCGAGCCATTCAACTATTGGAGAAATCAGACATCTGGTGAACCAGGTTACTGGACAATGGTTGAAGAGCCGAACTCGGCGGCGACCTATAACACCTGGATGCAACAGCTTTGCGATCTTGCCGCATTGAACCCTGACACAGGGCAGCGCCGAATGAATGAAGTCTATACCATTGCGATGGGTGCCGGTAACAATGGCACCGCTCAAATGTTAGATTGCGCCAGCAAACCGGCAAACGCTTTCAGCACCTCATTCACCAATGCGCCTGACGAGCCCGGAATCGATGAGATTTTTGAATCGATTGCGGAACAGATCACCGCATTGCGTCTGAGCCTGTAAAGGTCTGATGGCATGAAAAACCTGATTGAGAGCTTCATCAAGGACGAAAAGGGAACAGCCGCGCTTGAATTCGTGCTGGTGTTCCCGGTGTTCTTCGGCTTCTTCCTGATGACATATGAGGCCGGTATCATCTCATCACGCCATGTGATGCTGGAACGGGGGGTTGATGTCACCGTCCGCGAAGTGCGTATCGGCGCCATTCCCGACCCCACAAGGGACAACCTGCGTAATCGTATTTGTGCCGTGGCCGGTATTCTGCCCGATTGCATTCGCCAGCTTGAGATCGAACTGGTCCAACGCGATCCCCGCGCTTGGGTCGCTCTGGACCCTGACATCAAATGCGTTGATCGCGGCGACCTTGATGCGGTGCCGGTCAATCTGATTGATGGGACTGCCAATAATGAACTGATGTTCATGCGCGCCTGTATTCGCATTGATCCCTTCCTGCCTTCGTCCGCACTTGGCAAGGCAATCGTTGCCGCAAACGACAATGCGCAGGCAGACGGATCTTATGCTTTGGTCGCGACCGGCGCGTTCGTCGTCGAACCCTTCAGAGCGGAATAGCCATGCAAAACATGATTTCGTTTCTGAAAGAGTTCCGCGACGACCAGCAAGGGTCAATGTCGATAGAATTGCTTCTTGTGACACCGATCCTGGTTTGGGTGTTCTTGTCGACCTTCGTCTATTTCGATGTTTTCCGCGTTGAGACTAATTCGGTGCGCGCAACGATCACCCTGGCCGAGATGTTCAGCCGCGAGGATTTGGTCGATGGAGGATTTCTCAACGGTGCCAGGGCAGCCTTACGAGAATTGACTTTCGAAGAGTCAAACCCGGATTACCGGGTGACTGTCTACCGCTACCGGTTGTCCGACGATTCCTTCCGCCGCGTCTGGTCCAGGAACCGCGGCATGGGCAGCAACCTGACCAATACCGATCTTGCAGATCTCGCGGCGGCGGGTCGCCTCCCTCCGATGGATGAATTCGATCACAACGTTTATATCGAGACGCGGACCCAATATGATGCGCCGTTCAACATCGGGCTTGGGCCTTTTGTCGTCACCAACCTGGAAGACCTGACGTTTACATCGGACATGATTATCCGTCCGCGTTCCGGCAGGCTATGCTGGGATCGTAGCTCCAGTGGACAAACCCCACTCTGCGGGCCTGGTTAATCCTTGAGCATCATGCTGATCCGTTCCGCCATGAACTTTGCCTGACCGGCGTTTGTCACGCCACCGACACCCACACGGCGCCCGACACGCCACCAAAGCCCCGGCATCCATGCGCGGGGCTTTTTGGTGTGCAGCACCAATGTAAAACCGTTGGACGGCTTGAGCGCGAATGTGCCCCGCACGACGCTGCGAATTTCATCGATGCGCGCCAGAACGGTGCCGGAACTGTCACGCAGCTCAGTGTCTGTCAGCTCGATCACATGCGTCGTTGCCCGGCGCAGCCGTTCAGCCTGCAACAGCATCACAAAACCAAAACCCAGCATGAAGACCATCCAAAGCAACGCAGGTGGCTGCACAAGGGTGACGTAAATAACCAGAGCCCCCAGAAGGAACAGCACGCCATAGGCAAAAATCCTGCGCGCAGGCGAGGCCTGAACAAGCGCATAGATACCATCTTCATCGGGTTGGAACATCTTTTGTCTCCGTCTTTGCAGATGCCTTACTGCACGCGGGCACAAAAGCCTAGGGGCGACCCTGGGCGGTCACGGCCCGCCGCACCATATCCCAGTAGATCGCCTCGATCTTGTCGGTCTCCAGCCGCCCACCCGCCCTGTACCAATTGCTGATCCCGGTCAGCATCGCGATCAGCGCCATCGTGGTCACGCGGGTATCAGGGACGGCGAAAACCCCTTCTGCCTCGCCCGCACGCAATATGTTTTCCAGGACATCCTCGTATTGGCGGCGCAATGCCTCGACGGAGGCAAAGTTGTCAGCCGAGAGGTTGCGCAACTCCATATAGGACACAAAAACCTGATCCGGCCGTGGCAGGTGAAAGCGGATGTGAAAGCGGGTGAAGGCTTCCAACTGCGCCATGGCACCACCTTGCAGGCCTTCCGCTTTCAGGGCGGCGAGCAGTTCAGCCATATGCCCCTGCATCAGATCAAAAAGCAGGGTCTGCTTGTCTGGCGTGTAATTGTAAAGCGCGCCCGCCTGTATCCCGACCTCTGCCGCGATCTGGCGCATCGACACCGCCGCATACCCATGCTGCGCGATAAGGCGCAAGGCGGCATCGCGCACCTTGGGACCGGTAATATCAGAATGCGAACCTTGCTTGCGTGCCATGCCGGCTATTTAACTGAACGGTTGTTCATTTGGAAACCCCTGATCGGCGGTTGCCCCTGCCTGCGCGCCGCAGCTATGGTGCGCCTCATGCGCCTGATCCTGTCCCTGCCTCTTTTGCTTTTGTCTGCCTGCGCGACTTTTCCTGCGCTGGAAGGCACGATCAGTGACCCCGCCCGCCAAGCCCCCTATCCCAGCCTGACGCCGCTTCCGCCGTTTCCGATGGCAACCGGCGATGATGGGGCCGCCCTGCAACTGCGTGTCGATGCGCTGCAAGCCCGCGCCGCCCGTATTCGTCTGATCGACATCGCCGCGTTGCAGTAGCCGCGCGCTTTCGCTAGACCCGACCTGACTTACCCCAACGATGGACCCAGACAGATGACGACACCTCTTCGCCTTGGAATTGCGGGACTTGGCACCGTGGGTGTGGGCATTGTGCGGATCGTGCAGAAACATGGCGACCTGCTGGCCAGACGCGCCGGGCGCCCGGTGGAAATCGTTGCAGTATGCGCCCGGTCAAAAACCAAGAACCGCGATGTCGATCTGTCCCTCTATGACTGGGAGGACGACCCCGTTGCTCTGGCCAAGCGCGCCGATATTGATGTCTTGATAGAGGTGATGGGCGGCCACGAAGGCCCCGCCAAACACGCCACCGAAGCCGCGATTGCCGCAGGCAAGGATGTTGTCAGCGCCAACAAGGCGCTGCTTGCCATCCACGGACAGGCACTGGCCGAAGCAGCCGAAGAGTCAGGCCTTGTGATCCGCTTCGAAGCCGCGGTCGCGGGCGGCATCCCAGTGGTCAAATCCCTGACCGAGGGCCTTGCCGGGAACGAGATTACCCGCGTCATGGGCGTGATGAACGGCAGCTGCAACTACATCCTGACCCGGATGGAGGATGCGGGGCTCAGCTATGAGGCGGTGTTTGATGAAGCCAACCAGCTTGGCTACCTTGAGGCGGACCCGGAGCTGGATGTGGGTGGCATTGATGCCGGACACAAGCTGGCGCTCCTGGCATCGATCGCCTTTGGCACGCAGGTCGATTTTGACGCGGTTGACCTCGAAGGGATCGGGTCCGTCACGATCGAGGACATTCATCAAGCGGCCGATATGGGCTATAAGATCAAACTGCTCGGCGTCGCACAGATGACAGGCCGCGGGCTGGAGCAACGCATGTCGCCCTGCCTTGTCCCCGACACCTCGCCGCTTGGGCAGTTGCAGGGCGGCACAAACATGGTCTTGCTGGAAGGTGATGCCGTCAGCCAGATCGTGCTGCGCGGCCCCGGCGCAGGCGAAGGGCCGACAGCCAGCGCCGTCATGGGCGACGTGATGGATATTGCGCGGGGCATGCGGGTATCAACCTTTGGCCAGCCCGCCCGGACCTTGCGCAAGGCGCGCGCCGCGCGTGCCGCCGTCCCGGCCCCCTATTACCTGCGCATGCAGTTGATCGACAAGCCCGGCGCGCTGGCCAAGGTCGCACACGCTTTGGGCGAGGCAGGTATTTCCATCGACCGGATGCGCCAATACGGGCATGAGGACACCTCTGCACCGGTTCTTATCGTGACGCATAAGACCACGCGAACCGCATTGGATGAGGCATTAGCCGATTTCAAGGCCACCGGCGTGGTGACAGGCGATCCGGTGGCAATCCGGATCGAAGCGGTTTAGCGCAAACAGGCTTGTCGCCACCACCCGGACAGGCTTTAGGATATTTCAGCCATCAAAGGACCATTGCAATGCCCGCCACACCTGATTTCAACGATCGCAACCTGTCATTGGGCCTTGCCCGCGTATCAGAGGCCGCGGCCATCGCCTGCACCCCTCTGATCGGGAGGGGCGATGAGAAGGCGGCGGATCAGGCCGCTGTGGATGCGATGCGCACCCAATTGAACAAGCTGGATATCTCGGGCGTTGTGGTGATCGGCGAAGGCGAACGCGACGAAGCACCGATGCTTTATATCGGCGAAGAGGTTGGCACCGGTACCGGCCCGGGCGTGGATATCGCGCTTGACCCGCTTGAGGGTACGACTCTGACCGCCAAAGACATGCCCAATGCGCTGGCCGTGATCGCCATGGGGCCGCGTGGTTCCATGCTGCATGCGCCGGATGTCTATATGGATAAACTCGCCATTGGCCCGGGGTTTCGGCCCGGTGTGGTGACGCTGGATATGTCACCTTCCGAGCGTATTTCAGCATTGGCCGCGTCAAGGGGCTGTTCGACCAATGATATCACGGTCTGCGTGCTGGAACGCCCACGCCATGAGGATATGATTGACGAAATTCGCAGCACAGGTGCCGCGATCCGGCTCATCACCGACGGTGACGTGGCAGGTGTGATGCACTGCGCCGAACCGGAGCTGACCGGCATTGATATGTATATGGGCTCTGGCGGCGCACCCGAAGGCGTGCTGGCCGCTGCGGCATTGAAATGCATGGGTGGGCAGATATTTGGCCGCCTGACATTCCGCAATGATGACGAGCGCGGACGTGCGAAGAAAGCAGGTATCACGAATTTTGACCGGGTCTATACCCGCGATGATATGGTGACAGGTGATGTGATCTTTGCCGCTACCGGGGTGACCGACGGGTCACTGGTGCCGGGGATCAAGCGCGAGGTCGGGTTCGTGACGGCAGAGACGATCCTGATGCGCTCCAAGACCGGATCGGTGCGGCGGATGATCTACCGTAACCCGGTCGGATAGGGTCGGAGCGCGCCGCGCGGGAGTATTTTTGGCAAGATGATGGGTGAGCCGTGGCCAAAAGGAGCAACGCCGCATATTGTGGGCAGCGATGAACCATTCACCAGATAAACCCGCGTTTCTGAATGTAACGGCCTCGGTCACGGGTCGTCGCTGGGTCGGCCCCTCAGTGGAAGAGGATCGGCTGTCAGAGGCGATGGCGCAGGAAACGGGCTTGCCCGCAGCCCTCTGCCGGGTGTTGGTGCGGCGTGGCGTTGAAGCGCAAGATGCTGCCGGATTTCTTGCCCCGACTTTGCGCGATCTGCTGCCTGATCCGCGCAGCCTCAAGGACATGGATCGCGCAACCGAACGCTTCCTGCACGCGGTAAACGGCAGGCAGCGCATTGCCGTCTTTGCCGATTATGACGTTGATGGCGGCACGTCAGCAGCACTGTTGATTACATGGCTACGCGATATGGGCTTGCAAGCGACGCTTTATGTCCCGGACCGCATCGACGAAGGGTACGGCCCGAATGACGCGGCCATGTCGGCTTTGGCCAAAGACCACGATCTTATCATTTGCGTCGATTGCGGCACGCTTTCGCATGGGCCGATTGCGGCGGCGGTAGGGGCCGATGTCATTGTTCTCGATCACCACCTCGGTGGCGAGACCCTGCCTGATGCCGTGGCGGTCGTGAACCCCAACCGGCAGGATGAACCGGGCGATCTGGCGCATCTCTGTGCCGCTGGCGTTGTGTTCTTGATGCTGGTCGATGTGACGCGACAATTGCGCGAAGCCGGTCAGAAGGGCCCTGACCTGATGGCGATGCTTGATCTGGTGGGGCTGGCGACGGTTGCGGACGTCGCCCCCCTCATTGGGGTCAACCGCGCCTTTGTGCGCCAAGGGTTGACCGTGATGGCAAGGCGCAACCGGATCGGGCTGACCGCGCTGGCTGACGTGGCGGGGCTGGATCGGGCGCCGACCAGTTATCACCTTGGTTTCATGCTTGGTCCGCGCATCAATGCCGGCGGCCGGATCGGCAAGGCCGATCTGGGTGCGCGTCTGCTGGCCACCAACGACCGCAACGAAGCCGAGGCGATGGCCGCGAAGCTGGATACGCTGAACACGGACCGGCGCGCGGTAGAAGCGCAGGTGCGTGATCTGGCACTGGAGCAAGCTACGCAACGGGGCCTTGATGGCCCGCTGGTCTGGGCGGCGGGCGAAGGCTGGCATCCCGGTGTCGTGGGCATCGTGGCGGCGCGCCTGAAAGAGGCGACCAACCGCCCCGCCATCGTGATCGGGCTGGACGGCGATGAAGGCAAAGGGTCCGGGCGGTCGGTATCCGGGATTGATCTTGGCGCTGCAATCCAACGTTCCGCGCAGGAAGGGCTGCTGATCAAAGGCGGTGGTCATAAAATGGCCGCGGGACTGACCGTCGCGCGTGACAAGCTTGAGGCGGCAATGACACGTCTGGGCGAGTTGCTGGCCAAACAGGGGGCGGCTGACGTCGGGCCCGCCGATCTGAATATCAGTGGTATCCTCATGCCCGGCGCCGCAACAGTCGATCTGATCAACCAGATCGAAAGCGCCGGCCCTTTTGGCGCTGGTGCCCCTGCCCCACGCTTTGCCTTTCCCGATTGCCAGATTCATTTCGCCAAACAGGTCGGTGCAAACCACCTCAAGATCAGCTTTGGTGATGGGTTGGGCGGGCGCATCGAGGCGATCAGTTTCGGCGCAATGGATGGGCCGATGGGGCCAATGTTGATGACCCACAATGGCGCACGCTTTCATTTGGCCGGACGGCTGGAAATCAATTCCTGGCAGGGGCGACAATCGGTGCAGTTGCGACTGGAAGACGCCGCTGAGGCCCACTGACAAGACCCCGTAAAAAACGAAAAAACCCTCTTGCGCGCCACGCCCGGTTTCCCTAAAAGCGGCGCACCAACTGCGGTCCCTTCGTCTATCGGTTAGGACGCCAGGTTTTCAACCTGGAAAGAGGGGTTCGATTCCCCTAGGGACTGCCATTGGTTTCCAAAAATGATCTGGTTCACTGACTTAGCGTCCGTCGTTGTCCAACCTCTGTGGCGGCTGCGCAGGTTATGTTCCCTCTTGGGTCGGGCTTTGCACAGCCAGTGCGGTGAGCGGGGGAAGCTAGCCCCCCACTCTGTCGCAGCATGACCTGCAAATCGGCCTATTGCCCCATTCAGTGCCGCGATTTGGCACCGAGGCAGGTGCCTAGGCTTTGGCTTCTGCCAACGAAGTGGCCATCCGAGAGACCCGACCAGACAGGGGAAAGAGGCATGCCTGCAAGGCATGATAGATGTCGGGCTTGCCCGCGAAGATGGAGTTTGTCGGCGCACCGGATGCGTCAATTGCCGGAAACCAGCCGCCGTGTTTGTGGTCGATGAAAGCCTTGTCTGCAAAGGCCCAGAGTTTTCTGTACCAGTCATCGTCCGCTTTGCGGTCTTCCAGTAAAAGAAGAGTGGCCACGCTATTGATAGCTTCTGTGACCGGCCACCAGAACCGTGATGGATCCGCGACGCCGCCATCAAAATTGAGCGTATAGGCCAGACCCCCATCGGAAAGCCATGCATCCTGCAAGGCTTGCTCAATGAGTTTTCGCGCATTGCGTGGCGCGTCCGACTGTGGCCGCCCGGTGAGGTCCCAATGTTGCAGCAGCAGACGGCCCAGCTCGAATGAGTGGCCCGGCGTCGTGCCCGCCGGGCGGAACATATGGTTTCCTGCATAGTCGCGATCGATTTTCCAATCGGTGGTGTAGTGCTCCGGCAGTCGCCATGCTTCCGCGGGTGCCATTCGGGCGGTAAAGAAATCAAGAATGCGCCCCGCCCGCTCCAGATAAACCTCGCGCTCTGTCGCTTCATATGCCGCAAGCAATGCTTCGACGCCGTGCATATTGGCATTCATGCCGCGATAGTCTGAAAACGGGGTCCAATCCCGGTTCCATTCATCACAAAAGAGGCCGGCATCCTCTTCCCAAAAATGCCGTTCAAGCACATCACTGACGTCTTCGATCAAGGCGTCGGCATCGGGATGGCCCACAAGTTTGGCGCTCGAAGCCGCGAGCAACACAAAAACATGCCCGTAGGCCAGCTTTGTACCATCGGCAACAGTGTTACCCTTCAATGACCAAACATACCCACCATGAACCGGGTCTTTATGATGCCCGATAAGATAGGCCATGCCATGATCCACGATTTGATCGGCACCCGCATGGCCATGAAGACAACCGAGCGCATAGGAATGTACCAGTCGCGTGGTGGTGTGAAGCTCTTGTATCTCGGTGGGCAAGGGGGTGCCATCATGATCCAGTAAAGAGAAACCCGGCCCGTTTTGCATGCTGGCCTCGAAAAAGGACAAGAGCGAATGCCCTTGCGCGTTGAGCCATTTGAGATGGGCAGCGTTTTGCAACCACCGACCGGGCGCATCATTTGGTCCGGGGTCCGTCTGTCTGGCGGTCATGCGGCATCACACCTTGGATAGGGTCGGTCGGAATACACAGTGAAGCATATGGCAAAGGCGGCCTAGCGAATAGCCAGTCCATCGGCATCGAACATGTGAGTGTCTGCTTTGCCGAACGCCAGGCCTGCCTTGTCGCCGGGTTTGCAGCTAGCCGTCCCGCCGAGGCGCACCGTAATCTGTCCGGCATCACCGCACGACATGATCACAAACGTGTCGGCCCCCAGATATTCCAACACATCGACGGTGCCCTGAATTTGGCCGGACCCGGCTTCGGTCAACGTGATGTGTTCGGGGCGGATGCCAAAGGAAACGGCATTGGAGGGCACTTCGACATTGGGCGCGGCGGTGGCCGGGATCACATTCATCCGGGGTGAGCCGATAAACTGTGCCACAAACAGGTTGGCAGGGCGTTCATAAAGCTCGCGAGGCGATCCGACCTGGGCAATCTTGCCGAACTCCAGCACGACGATCCGATCCGCCAGGGTCATCGCCTCGACCTGATCGTGCGTCACATAGATCATCGTCGATTTCAGCGTCTGATGCAGTTTTGCAATCTCGTAGCGCATCTCGACCCGCAATGCCGCGTCCAGATTGGAAAGTGGTTCGTCAAACAGGAACGCTGTCGGGTCGCGCACGATGGAACGGCCGATCGCCACACGTTGACGCTGGCCACCTGACAGGTCTTTGGGACGCCGGTCCAGATAGTCATCCAGTTTCAGCACGCGAGCAGCCTCGCTCACCTTTTCGTCGATCTCCGCCTTGGGCAACCCTGCAGATTTGAGTGGGAAACCGACGTTATCGCGCACCGACATATGCGGATAAAGCGCGTAGGATTGAAAAACCATCGCAAGGCCGCGCTTGCTGGGTGGTTCGGCGGTCGCATCACGATCACCGATCATGATTTGCCCACGCGATGTTTCCTCAAGCCCCGCGATCATCCGCAAGAGTGTTGACTTGCCGCAGCCTGATGGCCCCACGAAGATGACGAACTCGCCCTCTTCAATAGAAAGGTCAACGCCCTTGATGACCTGAACCGCCCCAAACCACTTTTCGACGGCTTTGAGATTGATGGAAGACATTACGCAGCACCCCTCGCCTGTTCATAGCCATCACCGGCCCAGGTCAGCCAAATCGCTGCGGTCCAGGTGAAGTCTTTGCCACCGCAAGGGGTGGCATCAATCGGATCAAAGTATTCATAAAACCCATGCTTGAGGATCAACTGCATGGTTTCATTCTTCAACCGTTCCTCAAGATCAAACCGGCCCATGTCGCGAAAGCCAAGACCTAAAAGAGAATTCACAACGGGCCAGGAGGGTCCGCGCCAATAGCGGCGTGGATCAAAGACATCTGCATCGGGATCGGCCGATGGGATGCCGTAAGACACCGCGTCCCAAACACGCATCAATTGCTGATCCAGTTCTGGATTACCGGCGTCGGCCAAATATGCGAGGAATGCGCCTGACCCCAATACGCCTGCAAACTCTCCATTGTGAAGGTTCTTGGCGTCGTAAGCCTGCAAATCAGGGTTCCAGATCAAGGGCAGCGCGGAACGGAGCGCACTGGCCCAACCTTCAATCTCGGTGGTATCCTCGCCCAAGGCCTGACCAATCACGATCAGATCCTCATGGGCCCGCAGCAGAATGAAAGTTATACCCGGATCCGCCATCAAAAAGGGACCTTCCGCGACAATGCGTTCTTGATCCCAGCCGACGCTGACCCCGAATTGCACCATCGCGATATAGCGGTCGTATTCCTCTTTCTTGGGCCGCATCGACGGATCAACATGGCCTGTATCGCGGCGCACATATTCGCCCGCCTTTGACCCATCAACCTCAGCCATGCCGATGTCCCAGTCTGGGCCATTGTCGCGACCGCTTTCCCAAGGATGGGTGATTGCGGCAGGCCCATGCGTGCAACGCACTTCATGCCACCAGCGGTGCCAGGCGACGAATTTTGGATAGAGGGCCGCAAGCCGCTCTTGGCCTGCGGCCTTATCCATTTCCCAGACAAGGCGCGCCAAGGTCGCTGAAACAGGCGGCTGGGAGATACCGGAAGTTTCAATGGCTTGCCCTGTAGACCAAACATCTGGCCCTGGAAAATAACCCGGATCAGTCTTGTGAAAAATGATATGCGGGACCATGCCATCATCCCACTGACTGGCCATCAGCGTATCGAATTCGTCCCATGCCCGCGGCATATCGAAGGTTGCAAATCCCCAGGCCGCAAAGGCGCTGTCCCAGTTCCACTGGTAAGGATAAAGCCCTTTGGTCGGCAAGGTGTAGCCGCCCATATCATTCTGTCGTAAAATCCTGCGTGCTTCTTCATCGAGGTTCATGGTTATCCCTTAACTGACCCTGCGGTCAGGCCTTTCGTCATAAAGCGTTCAAGTCCCAAAAAGAGCGCCATGATCGGCACGGTCGCTATCACCGACCCGGCCATGAGGTGCTGCCTTGGGATTTCAGAAGAGTTGAGCGATGCAATGCCGCGTGTCAGCGTGAACTTTGAAGGGTCGTCCAACAGCATGAACGCCAACAGGAATTCATTCCAGGCGATCATGAAGATATAGAGCGACACAGAAGCAAGCGCGGGCAAGGACAGCGGCAATGTGATCTTCCAGATCACCGCAAGCCGCGACAGACCGTCCATGAGGCCGGCCTCTTCGATCTCGGCGGGCAGACCCCGGAAATAGCCCTGCAACATATACAAGGCCACCGGGATCGTCGTCACAGGGTAGATCAACACGATACCCCAGAACGAATTCCGCAAGCCCGTCATTGAGAAGGCGATGTAAATCGGCAGTGCCAACACGATCATCGGCACCATGTAAATCAGCAGGATCGACCTTGAGAACGCCGCCTGCCCGGAAAACCGCAAGCGCGCCACGGCATAAGCACCAGGTATCGCGAAGGCGAGCGTGATGAACACCGTCAGCACCGAAATGAAGAAGGAATTGAACAGGTAGGTGCCGAAGTTGAACTGGTTGAACAGCTCGTTATAGCTGCGGAACAAATCAGCACCCTTGGACAGGTCAATTGAGAAATCCAACGGGTTCTGCATCAGTTCTGACTGGTTCTTCAGGCTGGTCATCACCATCACATAAAAGGGGATCAGAACGATGGCTGTGAAAAAGATATAGCCGAAACCGGTCAGGAATCTGATGACCGCACCTTCGAATTCGTGACGGGTCAATTCGCCGGGTACAATTTCATCCAGAATCGGCGTGAGAGAGGCTGCAAACCCGAGTCCCAACAACAACGCTCCAAAGATCCGGGCAAAAAGGCTCGTGTCAGCACCCGTCAGCATCGGCCCGATCCCAAGCATCAACAGCACGACGACGGCAATCACAACGCCCGCCTGCACGATACGGCCACGCCCCCGGGCAACGACCGCGGCCCCGGCAACGCCTCCCCAGAGAAGCGACCAAAGCACGCTTGGCCGAAAGGCTTCGCCGGTTGCAAAGGACATGCTGACGGCAACTGTGACCGCCAGAACGACCATCCAGAGCGCCCCAATCACCGGGCCGGTTATGAAACCACGGCGCATCACAGTCCCTCCTCACGGCTGATGTATTTCAGGAAGAACAGCGAGAACGCCAGCAGGCAGCCAAAGATGACAACGGCCACAGCAGCCCCTGCCCCGATGTTGGAAACGGCAAAGGCTTGCTCGTAGACGTTCACGGTTAATGTCCGGGTGCCGGCGTTGCCACCTGTCAGCAGGAAGATGTCGTCGAACTTGTTGAAGGTCCAGATGAAGCGCAGCAGGAACAGGACGCTCAGGATGCCCAACAGTTGCGGCACGCTCAGATACCAGAATTGCTGGAATGGGCTCGCACCATCCATATCGGCGGCTTCGTACATATCGGCGTCGATGCTTTGCATCCGCGCCAGAATGAACAGGAAGGAAAGCGGGAAATACCGCCAGATTTCAAAGACAGTGACCATGATCAGTGCAAGGGGGCGTTCGCCGAAGAAATTGATAGCCTCATCAGTCACGCCCATCTGGATCAAGAGAGCATTTGCAGAACCCGAAAACGGATCAAAGAGGATCAACCAGGCGAATGCGACCGCAATGACCGGGGCGACATAAGGAAACAGGTAAAGCCCCCTCAGAATGCCCTGCCCCTTGAAAGATTTGTTCAGCAAGAGTGCGGCGAAAAGCCCGACCAACAGCGCGCCAATGGTGCCGAATACCGTGTAAAACAGCGTCACCCACAGCACTTCAAAAAATTCATTCCCGTTGAAGATGCGTCTGAAATTCTCAAGCGTGAATGTGGCGTTGGTCAGGATGTTGGACGAAACACCCGTTGTGGTCGCGGGGCTGTCTTGCGGACGCAGACCATTATCCAAATAGGATTGTTCGACAATGACAGGGATCGTCAGCGTTTCTCGCAGACCCGGCTCCCAGTCACCCAGATCACATAACAGGTCCCGGCCATCCAATGTACATCGCGGATCGATCTCACGCACTTGCAAGCCTTCGGGGACCACATCATTGAATGTCACACCGGCAATCTGCTGCTCTTGTGAGGAATTGCGCAGTCGGTAACGGATCGTAGCCTCATCACCGGCGACTTGGGGTCCGCCGCGCAAATCTTCACGCAAAACCACTTCCGGTGCGCGCAGATCGCCAAGTTCAACCGGTTTGAACGAGATCCAAAAAATCGCCAGCAACGGCAACACCACAACCAGCGCGACCGCCGCAATTGTTGGGAACAGAAGGCCCCACGCCAAACGCGCCTCGCGTTTCGCAAGTGGTCCTGTTCCGACCGGTGGAGTCATATCCGCCATGACCGCTACTCCCTATTGTTGCGCGGTTGCCACTTCGATTTCAAGGGTCGGGGCGTCGCGCATGCAACGCCCCGGTTTTCTTGATTTATTGAACTGCAGCGATGGCGTCATTCAGAGCAGCAACAGTTGCCGCCGCATCGCGTTCGCCATCGATGTATTCACGCACCAGACGGTTGATCACCTGACTGTTGATGATGGCCGATGCCGCAGCAAGTTGACCATCGGCCACACCCCAGCGTTGTGCTACATCAAGACCGCTGACGATCTCGTCGATCATCGAGGCCTCATAGAGATCGCCCAAAGGCGCCTTGCGGTCGACACCGACATCCAGCGTGGCCCAAAGGTCAGCATACTCCGTTGGATTGTCGGCGGTGCCACGACGCACAGGGAATTTGCCCTCTGGCGCGATGGCAAGTGTCGCGCCGTAGCCTTCGCTCATGGAGTATTCAACAAATTCCATCGCAGAGTCCGTTGACGCATCAGACGTGATGCCAAAATAACGGACGTCACCCCAGGCCGCGCCGTCCGGGTTTGATGGACCGGCGAATGTCGTGACAACACCGGTTGCTGCGGCAAGGGCGCTGGATGTCGGGTCATCGTTGATCGTCGGCGGGGCGCTGTCACGCAGACCCGCGAGTTCATCAAGAATGAACGGTGACCAGATGATCATTGCCGCATTGCCGCTGAAGTAGAGCGTGCGAGACTGATCCCAATAGAGATCACCCGGAGGCGAGGCCTCTGCGATGGCCTTGTAGAATTCAAGCACTTCAATTGTTGCGCCCTCCTCAAGCGGCTGAATGCCGTCAGGGCCGACCGGAGACACACCATTGGCCAAGAAAACATGTTCCAGCACCTGGCTCATGAAGTTTTCATCGATCTTCGTTGCGGCCACAAATCCGTACATGCCTGGCGGGTTATGCAGCTTCTCGACAGCCGCCAGAACATTGGCATAAGAATTTGGCGGCTCAAGCCCGGCATCCGCGAATAAGTCAGCGCGGTAAACAAGCATCTGCGTCCAGCCGTCGACCGGTACAGACGCAAAGCCCCCATCCACCGCCGCCATGCCCAGCGCGCCCGGTGCGAATGTACCTTCGCCAAGTGCCTCAACCACATCGGTGGCCGCATCGGTATCAAGGATACCCGCCTCTGCCCAGGGTGCCGCATACTGCAACGGGTGGTAGATCACGTCAGGCAGGTCGCCGGCCGCGAACGCCGCGGTGGCCCGGGTGCCTAGGTCGTTCTCTGTCACAGGAATAACCTCGACAGTGTGACCCGAGGCCTCCGCAAACGCGGCTGCCATCGCCTCTTGTCGCGCCAGACGCTCTGGCTGCTCTTCGGTTGTCCAGAACCGCAGGGTATTATCGGCGCTCGCAGACAGCGCCGTCATGATCAGTACCATCGCGGCACCACCACGCATCATTGCTTTGGTTTTCATTTGCATCGTCTTCCTCCCATTGAGACTATTGCTGATTAGTGAAGTTTCGTCTTGTTTGGTCCGACTGATCCGCGGTCCAGAAAGATCGCGGGCACAGTTTCGCGGAGTTTCTCTGCCGGCTCGCCTCTGATCCGGCGCACCAACAAGCTGGCCAGACGTTTTCCAGAAGCTTGCGTGTCGACCGCAAAAGTACTCAGTTGTGGTTGCGCATGGGCACCTTCCAGGATTCCGTCGTAGCCAATAACCGAAAGGTCCACACCGATTTGGAGATCAAGCGCGGCGGCGGTCCGGTAAACCCCAAGTGCCGCATGATCGACCGCGCAAACGACCGCTGTGGGCCTGTCCGGTACTTTCATCAGCATTCTTGCAGCTTCGGCACCTTGCTCGACCGTCACGGCATCTTCGACGATCAGGTCAGGGTCCACCTTCAGATTGGCGGCAGCCATCCCGGTGTTAAATCCAACACGGCGCAGCCCCGCGTAGCTGTAGATCATGCCACCGTTGATAAAGCCGATCCGTTCATGCCCCAAGCTCGCAAGATGCAGAACTGCATCGCACATGGCATCTTCGCCGCGAATGTCATGCCAACAACAGCCGTGATCTTCGTCCTGACGACCGAAGAGGATGAAAGGCACATGGGCATCGCGCAGCATCTCAACACGCTTGTCTTTGACCATCGCCCGCGGCAGGACGAACCCATCGGCCTTGCGGTCGCGCAGCAACTCCTGGAAAGTTGCGATCATGTGGTCTCCATCATCGGCTGACGCAACGGTAAGCGTATAGCCTTCGGCACTCGCGCCACGCGAAACGCCCGCAAGGAATTCAGCCAGAAAAGGTCTGTGCGCGTCGTGATCGGATAGCTGCAACACGAGGCCAATTGACCGGGTTCGACCGGTCTTGATGGCCTGTGCATGGCTGAGCGGTTGATAGTTCAGCGTCTCTGCCATCCGCTTGACGCGGAGCTGCGTCGCTTCGGCAATATCTGAGTATCCATTCAGCGCACGGGACACGGTTGATTTCGTCAACCCAAGCGCCTCAGCCATGTCATTGATGGTGACACGCATTGTCGCGCGATCATTCAAGAGTGGCCTGGCTTGAGTCATTGGAAATTTGTCTCCCCCGACTCAGGTTGTTTTACGAAACCGGTTTCGGCAAGGAAAAACTTTTCGCAACTGCTGCACCGCCCAGACAGATCACACAGATTCCAAGTTGCAGCTTCGCGATTTCCGCCTCCCTTGGCCTGTCAATCTTGGAGTTCAACAAGGCCATTTTGCTTGGCGGGCGCTGCGATTTGCAGGCGTATCGATTGCCAGAACGACGATAAAAACGGCGCGAAGGATACCCAGATTGGCCAACGTCAATCCGCAGCGGGGTACCGCGATGCTGCCCTTGGCGCGCGGACCATCAATTTCCGCTAGTCCTTTGCAAGTACCCTCCGCGCAACCCGGAAACATTCCAAAGCTTGCGGCACGCCGCAGTAAATGCCGATGACGTGGATAATCGCCCGAATTTCTTCTTCTGTGACACCATTGTTGATCGCACCGCGGCAGTGGATTTCCCATTCATGCATTTTGCCAAGCGCACCGATCATCGACAGGTTCATCATGGAACGTGTCTTGGGGTCGATAACGTCATCGCCCCAACCAAACCCCCAGCACCACGCGGTCATGGCTTCCTGAAAGGGCCGCGTAAAATCATCGGCAGCAGCGAGGTTTTTCTCGACGTATTCTTCGCCAAGCGTCGCTTTGCGCTGCGCCAACCCCTTCAGAAACAGCTCCTCATCGAATGCACTCATGGACTAGCCTTTCAATTTGATGGTGACGGTCATTGTTTACACGTCGTTTCAAAAGCGCATCGCGCCCCATTTGATGACCGTAGCCGGATTTGCCACGCCCACCAAAGGGCCTTTCACGCGGATGACCAGGATCATGCCGTCATCTCCACGCGATGCTGCCGTGGGGAAATCCGGGTCGGTGCGGCGGCAGGTCTGGTCAGGTTTGCCGCTCAAATGGCCCCCGAAAACGATAGTGTGCGACATCTGCGACAGGCCAATGCATCACGCAGTATTGTTCTGTTGTTTGGCGCGCCCGCTTGCTATGATCGCGAAATCACGCATTATTATTGCTTATTGTTTTCGGAGGAATCGCAAACCATGTTAAATAGGCGGCATTTCATTATATCGACTGCGACGCTTTTCTCGCCTCCGCTGGCCAGCGCTGCGATTGCACAAACGGAATCAGAAGAAGTTGAACCGGTCGTCCCGGTGCGACAGCCTGTTTCGCCAAGGTCGAAATGGCCCATCTGGGACGCGCGGGTGACACCAGCAAACTACGACCCGTTCACATCCAACCCATGGGGGTTTGATCCCCGTTATCTGCCTCAGATCGTTGAAGCCAGAGATACCCTGATTCCCGGTGACATCCATGTGGATGCCATTGCCAGATATCTTTACCATATCCAGGATAATGGCACGGCAATGCGCTATGGCGTGGCGATTGGGCGGGGAAATCTGTACGAACCGGGTGTCTATACGATCCGGCGCAAGGTGCGGTGGCCAACCTGGCGGCCAACCGACGCGATGATCGAGCGCGATCCGGCGGCATTTTCCCAATACAAAGACGGTGTTGATGGCGGCCCCACCAATCCGCTGGGCTCGCGGGCGCTTTATCTCTACGTGGGCAATCGCGATACCTACTTGCGTATCCACGGCACGCCTTCACCGCAATCAATAGGATCGCGGGCCAGTTCGGGCTGCGTGCGCATGGTGATGGCGCATATCATCGGGCTTTTCGACCAGGTTGAGCTTGGCGCCACGGCAACCCTGTATCCGGCCGAAGACGGGATTCAGCCGCATAGCTGATCGCGGCGCTCGGTCAACACCGCCTGCAAGACCTGAGGGTGCGATCCGGTCCCCTGGTTCTGCATACAACGTAGCTGACGCAACAGCAGCAAAAATAGCGTCAGCTATTAGGACACCTCGGCCTCGGGTCGCGGGACGCAAATCTTCCGACCAGCTGTCGTGCGCAGCGGCAGTTCGGTTGTTTCGACCGGCCCGACATGACGATACCAGTAACACCCGTCTTCCTCGCGGAGGATGACGGCCTCAAGATTTTGATACGGTGCGGCAATGGCGACAACGGCCTCAGGCAATTCCGCGATAATGCCGTTCTCATCTGTGGCTAATTCAGTGCCGCCAACCGTGCAGGCCCCGAGTGTAAGAAAACCAAGTGGCAACCAGAAACGACGATTCATGATTAAAATTCTCCATCCTAGTGAATGCGACAGCAGTCAGTCCGTTGCCAAATCAGTGGCAGCTTCATGGCCTCGGTGCAAGTCAATCTCTTGTTGGGATTTCCATTTTTGCCGCGCTGGTGTTTCTGGGTTGGGTCGCGCAAGCCGCAGGCCGTGGTCAGTAAATACAGGGAAGTGGCTGCATGGAAGCCAGCGGCCATTGCGCCGGGCGCGCGATTGCGCAAGCGACAAACTGTTACAAATCTAGGCTCAGATCATCCAGCGAAAACGAATAAATACGCAAATGAAACTACCGGTTCAGCGAAAGAGAACAACAAATGCAGATGCGCCGCCTTCTTAGATGTTTCGTCGGGAACTTCGTCGTCGTGGCCCTATTGGTGTTTGCGCAGGTCGCATCTGCGGCCACATCCCAAAGCGCCGCAGGTCCGGCGGTTGAGGCCCGGCTGATCTCGGTTGAAAATGGCGTGGCACCGGGCACACGTGCCCTTTCGCTCGGGCTGGATATTCAACTTGAAGAGGGTTGGAAAACCTACTGGCGATCGCCCGGAGAAGTTGGCATTCCACCTTCTATCGACTGGACCGGTTCGGAAAACCTGACGACAGCGGAAATGCTTTGGCCAGCGCCCAAGCGGTTTACCGCATTCGGCATTGAGAACTTTGGCTATCAGGACCGCGTGGTTTT